>Ga0116228_10000541_pt1 | contig 28890 bp, 17 predicted proteins | sample S1TSphfallax_2_FD_89694 | JGI IMG/M metagenome (GOLD analysis project Ga0116228, IMG submission 89694) | Host-associated microbial communities from peat moss isolated from Minnesota, USA - S1T2_Fc - Sphagnum fallax MG | ecosystem: Host-associated > Plants > Peat moss > Unclassified | place... | reverse complement strand
TTCATGTTCATGTATTTGGTTTCCATGTTCTATGTTTGGAATTAAATTTAGGCAAGTTTTTGCCATAATTTTTTTTCTTTTTCATCTACCTTGGAAAACCCTTTTTCTTCATAGGTTTTGTGCCTTATGACAATTCATAACTTGGCAAAATTGAAAAAATTGTAGAAATTCCCTCTTGGGATACTTAGGAATTTTTGTCACTTTGATGTAGTTTGCATTGCTAATCATAAAATAGGGAAAATAACTTACCACAAGTTTAAGTTGTGATGTGTCTTTTGAGTGTCAATTGCCCATTAGAATATCCATGTGCAATTTTGGTTCCAATTTGTAATAACCACCTTTTTATTTTTGCAATTTTTCTTCGCCTTGAATTCAACATTATAAACTTGTCCTAGTCCCATCCCACAATTCTCACACACCCCTCTTGTCCCAATGGATGGAGTTAAGGAATACTCTGAAAGTTTCAAAATGTTCCATAATGCACAAATACCTTGTGACAAGCTTTTGAGGGGACATTAGTTGCATTTTCATTCAATTAAATTGAGAATTAACAAGGTTTTTTATGTTCAAGACAACTTGACAAACCTAGGGGTGCATCACAATGAATTCAAAACATAAATGCAACATGACAAAGAGCATGACCAAGGCGTGGGTAGACCAAATAATATGACCAAAGGTAAACTATAACCCAAAACTCACAAACAATAACTAGATTAAAGCCCAAAAACCTAGTCTATAACCAAATCACAACACATTTGAACCCATGAATTTCATTTGAAATTCACAAGCTAAATTGAAAGTGAAGAATTACATTTCAATGGCAAACAAATTTTAAAAGAAATTTATACCCTTTGATGCCCAAATTGATATTCAATCAATTTTGATTTCAAGCTTAAATAGGCTTTTTCATTTTCAAGCACTAAATATTTAACTTCAAAGCATCAAATGTCAAGCTCCTTCTTGGATAAAGGGCATGATTAAAATTGAACAATGAATCCAAATTTGACTTTCTAGCTCATTTTCAATAATCATGTTGTGAAAAATTACCTAAGCCATGATGACATCAAAAATTTGGGCAAATCCCATTGCATATAAGGGTTTTGAATTATTGCAAATCTAGATTGAAGAACACTAAAACATTTCAATATGTATTTCCTTGTTGATTTTTATTCGTTGCAAAATCCTCTTCTAATCATGGGGCTCATGAATTGTTTGTACAAATCAATTCCAAGAAGGGTAGATGTTGTCAACAAGCAAATAATACATTGGATAGTTTAATCCATTCACTTTGGAATTTAAACCATGTATTTTGCCAATCACCATATTCTTTATGAAAAGGGAAATATTCAACACATTGATATCATTGCTGCCCCCAAATTGTCCAAAAAACGCATGTCAAATCCATAATGATCAATCTACTATTGCTTCAAGAATGATGTTCTTGTAACACATTGCACAATTTGAAAATCAATTATGGTGCAAGGGTCATTATAGGTTCAAAGTCTACAATGACATCATGAAGCATGCTCTATCACATGTGATTTGAAGCTCAAAGGCAAAGTTGCAAACCTAATTTTAAGTTTAAAGGGTGATGGGATTGTTGATGAGACTAAAAGTTGTATACTAGTGCAAAGCTTGAATGTTCACATGAAGTTTGAATATTGAACTCAAGAATGTAAGCATGAAGGTGATAGAGTGCAATCACAACAAAAGAAAAGGAACTTCAAACCTATGTCACCTCTTGTGAGTAGTCTCCAAGCTATGAATGCACAAAAAATATTGGCATGGATAAAGTTGGGAAGGAATGAATGGGGTTTCAAAGCTTTCTCTACCCACTTGACTATTGCAAGCCATTATTTTCATTATGATCTAGGTCCTATCATACCCATGAATAAGGACATGAGTCACTTCTAGCCAAGGTAAACAAACACCTTGTATATAATTTTAATATTATGGAACAAGGTCTTTTAAAGGCTATAAAACTTGGGAAATGTCAAATTTGGATTCAAAGACCTTGAATTCATCTCATTTAAATATACAAATATATAATGTCTAGAAGCATCCCAAAAAAGAATTAGTTTGTAAAATGGTATTAATGTAAGTGTTGTGTCCAAATATATATATAGTGCAAATCATGTGAAATTTGATTCGTGATTACATCCATTTCCAAAGGTTCAAACATTTTGCACCATAAATGCATTTGAAGATGAACCTTAGAATTATTTTATTTTATTTTATATTGTGAATTTTAAATTTTTATTTAAAATGGAGTTGTTATACCTCATTTGTCATCATGCTTGATTATTTTGGCAATGTAAGGCCAAAGGTGGACAACAATTACAATATGACCATTATGAAAATGTAAACTAGGTTGTTTATGAAAATAAACTACACATCAACTTACATGAAAGCTATTGTGTTCAATAACAAAACACTTGGTTCACAATCTAATTAGTATGCACAATTGGACTAGGGTGGAGACATTTTATCCAATCTCAATTTTGAAATTAAGAATTTGAATAAAATAGCCTAGGGACAAGGGACTTTCCAATAAACCAACATTGCAAAAACACATTGTGACCACCTTCCAAAACAAGACCAAGTAAGAGCATACTTACAATGTAGGGAAAAGGATCTTAATCATACTTGCTCTCACTATAATCAAAGTTTTCAAATGCAAATTCACTATCTTTTTAGTACGGAATAGTATGATATTTTCATCTGATAAATGAAGAATCAATGGAAAGGGAGCATAAGATGAAAAGTGTCCAACACAACTCAACACCTTTGGACATGGCCCCCCAATGTCATAGTCAATTCCAATCCATTGGTTAAAGCAAGGAAAGCTATTTTTGAAGCAAACCATATGGTGGTCCCATATAACTTGTAGAAGAAGAGGAAAGATCCCATGGTCCTCTCACCGATAGCAAGTGGATTATGTGATACAATAACGATAAGATGTCAACTCAAGCCCCAAACACCCCAAAAAAATGAAAGAACTCCAAATAAAAAATGCACTTGTCATCCGCTACATTCTTTCTTAATCCACACATGAAATAAGATATTGAACAATCTCCTTCCATAGTGAAAGCTTTAGCCTCAGATAAGTGTATTGCTGGGTGTTTGGTTGAGAACTGAGACGCTTCGACTGAACTATAACATACAAATTAGGTAGTCTGGTTAATTATAATCTTAAACCTTGAACCCTAACCCTATTTTTCTAATTAAATGGGGTTAGGGTTTAAGATATACTTATGGGAAGAAGTCTTATTGGAAGAACTGCGGGCAGCTATGAGAAGCCTGGCATATGATGGTCATAGAAGAGAGTAGGCCTCTCTCTCACCAGTTGAGGCGGTGTTTGGGGGTGGGGATGGGACGGGCAGGAACAACAAGTATGGAGGAGACATATTCCAACAAATTCTCCATCTTTCTTCACAACAGTTTGATCTTCGAAAAAACTACAAATTTCAATATTTTTACAAAGAATATGATTAGTGGTGTTGAAGCTTGCCAAGGTGGGCTACTATGGTTTCACCCAAAACTTTCTGATGGGCTTTTTTTCTCCTTCAGTTGGGAGCAGAGAGGAGTTGAGAATGAATGGTATTACAGCCCCTAAAAAGGGAGCTTTGTCCTAGCCTCTTTGATGGCACTTAAGTGCAGTCAGACAAGCCTAAATGAATGACGACAAAAGAGTCAAGAGGATAATAAAGATTGAAGGCTACGGTGCAATTTGAGCGTGATCGCTGCGGTGATGAAATGCCCAGCCAGCGGTAATTGAGTGGGGTCATAGGTGAGGAGAGGTATAATGGGTCAAAAGATGAGACTTATTTACAACTTCATTGATGGGTGGTGTCAGAGTGCAAGATATGCACTGACCCCACCAAGATACGCCTCTTCACTCCTTGCCGGTCATGACGCGCACAGCATAGGAGTACTTGTGTGGCAGCAGCTGGTCAAAGTGAGCTGCCCACTCAATCGTCGTACCGCCTGTCTCAGGCACTTCATCATTCCCCAAGCACTTCCTCTGGCACCCATCTCTACCCCTCTCGGGTTTTTCCCGTGCACATTCTCTGCTGCATCCCCATTGCTTTACACATCGCAATGCGCATCCCCCCCCCCCGCCTCCCCTCCTTTTCCCCTTCTTGGGTTGCCTGGCGACCTTCCCAAACCATGCACACTTTCCTTTCCTCGAAAACAACCACACCAACCATGCGAAACTGCAAAATGCTTGTGGGAGGCTTTTCCCTGCCATCATATGTATTTTGCTTTGGCAATCTTTTTAGGTTTCAGAGGAGGAGGGTTCCATACTTGGTGGAAGTGGAAGGAAGATGGGCAGCCTGGAACGATGGCTCCTTTGCCAATTGTAGGGTGCCTCCTTTCATTTCTGGCTGGCTTCTTTTTTTTTGGGTTGGAAAATCAATTTGACTGCGCTTAATGCCAGGTAAGGCCCTAGTGGAGGTTGTTCCTAAAATTCAAGGCCCATGCGCTTGCCTTGTGCCTGACCCCTAGTTTCTGGAACAACCATATTCTAGGGCATCATCCTACACGTAAATGTATGTTTAAATACCCTTTGGAATTGTGGAATTTAAGCTGTGTATCTGACCATTAGCCAACAACTCTCTATAAAGCTCAACAATGGCATACAAAGAGAAATGTCCCATTTGCAATTGGCAACCAGCTACTTTTGGCTTTTGAGCCTTGGAAAATTGTTATATGTCCATAATCTATAAGTAAATTCACTTAGTTTGTGTTCAGGAAAAAGGCACACACTTTACCTATGGTCCATCATCCACTAATAATTCATCATGTTCTCTTTTAAAGTCATGCTTTTGTGTGAAATGTTATTTTCCTTTATGTCCATTTAATCATTACTTGGTATAACTTTTTTTCCCCTCCCCTTCCCCCACAGTGTGTTCTCCTTCATACAATTATAGGTTTGTGCGCCTATAGCTGTTCTTTTATTATTACCTCCTATTAAATATGTACCGGCCTCCATCTTGAAAGCCTTGAATAGGAAAGAAAGCTTTCATTATTTGTTTCCAAGTGCATGAAAGCTTCAACCCACCATCATCACCTTACATCTCTGTTGCATGGAGCCTTGTCCCTACTCGATCAATATTGCATTCCTTGGTCTTAAAACGAGTTATTGGTGAATAGGAACTGGAAAGTACAAGTAACACATGTTTTTTGGTTTAGCATACTTGAAGGTTTACCTGTTACATAGTGATGGGAATTCCCCTCCCACCAAAGCTTTTGCAGACAAGAAAAACATACCCCAAACGAAGCAACAAAGAAACTGGTTTTGGGAGAGTTTCATGGAGGGGGAGGGAGGGTTGGAGGGAGGGGGAGTCATTCTTAATTAACTTCCTTTCATTATGTCAATGGAAATATAAATAAAACCCTTACAAACAAATGACTGACGCTTAAGAACTTTTTTTCATTTTTCACTCAATTGTTGCCTTCCTTATCCATGCAATTATGGGTTTGTCCAGGAGACAGGTACCTTCAAAAGTCCGCCTTTCAAGTTCAAATATGAAGGGTACCTACCTACCTAGTAGGTACCAAAAGCCAGGCCTAAGAGCCAAGAAAAGCTTCCAACCAGAATCACCGTATTGGGTTGTCCTTCTTCGTGGCAGGGAGTTCTCTCCTCCTCTGCCCCTCGTAGAGCAAGCCAAAAAGGCTGCCTCGATAGGAGGCAGGCAGGTAGGCAGTGGGAGGAGGCAGCCCGGAGTATGAGGGCTGTAGAAAGTTAGCAGGAGGAGAGATGATGATCAGATGCCTTCCTTGAGTGTTTAGTGGTTGTCGCTGTACAGTTATCCACTGATCACTGAGCCCACAGACAAATGGGAGGAGAAAAAATGCAGGAGCTTTTTTCATGTGTGGGAGGGGGGTGGAGGTAGTATTGTTGTTTTGGAGTTGGGACCCGGAGGCAGCCAGCGAGTGAGAGACACAGAGAGAGTGGAACTTAGTCATTTTCCTTAAATGTGAGTACCCAAAATCTGGAGAAAGCGACTCAGAATTAAATGAAAGTCAGCCTTGTTTGAAGCTAATAAGTTGATAAATTGGTACTGCTTTGTGGGGTGGCTGCTGCTGTAACTAGGGACGTGACAGACTGTGTTGTGTTGCAGCAGCTAGCTGCTGCAAAAGAGGAGGTGATGGCTGGGAGCTTATTAAAGGCTTGTAGGCCTGTATTCCCTCGTAGGGTTGCATGTATTCCCTCCCAACATTCCCATTGCTGTTCCCCCCCGCCCTCCCCGCGCTTCTGTTCTGTGTTGCACCTATCGGGGGATACGGTCATCATACCAGCTAGGCCCACGCTTATAACTCCTGCTTTTTTTCCCGTCCTTGCGTCCCTTTGCCTTTTGAACTCGCTCTTTTGACGATGGGAGAAGGCATGCTTGGCTAGCTACAGGTTTGGCAGCAATGCAGGACTGGGACCCGGGGCGGCATGCTATTGCCTCTGTTGCACGGTCTTGCATCGTGCTTTTTCCTTCCTTGGATAAGTAAGTAAAAATGTGCCCACCAGTGTTGGATGCGCAGTTTTTTTTTAAAAAAAGGAACAAACCCCTAACAGTTATCAGGGCAGTCCTTACTGTTCATAACAGTGGTTTTCAAAAGATCAAAGAACAACTGGGTTCTCGACATATTACCATGGATCTCAAAAATAGAAAAAATCAAATATTTGGCTTTATAATTGCTGACTCTTTTCAGGTTCTTCCATGAATGAAAACCACTGTTCTTTCATGTTTTCTGAAATAATCGATGGTTATTAAAAAATCAAATACCTGCCCAACACTGGTGGGCACCAATGTGCCAGGACCCATAAGGGGACCTGTGGGAGGGGGATTTCCTTTCTGCTCTCCCATTTCACGGGCTCCTTTTTGTTTTGTTCCTCTTCCATTTCCCAAGGACAGGAATAGATGTCATCACCAGAGTTTCCATCTGAAAAGGAGGGACACATGAATTTCAAATCAAGGTGATGGTTTGATGGGTTCAAATTCGTAGACTTCTATAAGTCAGCAACGAACTCCAGGCAGGTGGACAAGACTACCACCCTGGTGCGACTCTGAAACGACAAGGCTACCTTGTTCGTGTTGTAATTCTTATTATGAGAGCATCTTTCTTACAGGACCAGGGCCAACAGGAACCTTCTCAGCAGGCCAAGAAAATGCCATTGAGATCCTCATCACAAGCCGGGTATCACAAAATATTACCTGGTCCCATCATTTGGGGCTCATTACCTTGGAAATGGGGTGCTCTTTGTCATTTCCATCAAGTGCCTCACTATTTTGTGTAAAGGATTGTCATGCATTATCATATTGGCACTTACAACTATCACTCATCTTAAATAGAGCTCACCTTCAAACCAAAAAATCTACTCACTTGCAAATAGCAAAAATCCAAGCTCAAAACACGAAATGGAATACACACCAAACTAGGTGCCAAAATGAAGCTTGCATAAAACATAAGAAGCTTACAACAATAAACTGGTGTGTGTTTAAATCTCAAATCACCAAAAGTGATTTGAGAACACACAACTTGAAATTGTATCCTAAACACAAAATAACTCGAATCTCATTTGCACTTGAACCAATTCCAAACTAAAACACAATTAATTACACTAACATAGCTTAACACTAACCTGATTAGGACTTAACTAGGCAACAAAATAAGCATTTTAAATAGTTGTCGTGCATTATGATATCAACTACTACAACTACCATTGTCCACACACACACATAAACCAAATAAAATAAATCACTTTGCATGACACTTCACCTCCAAACCACCCCCTATTTGGGGCTAAGGTCCCCATAAACCAAATAACAACATAGGAAATTTGTTTTATAAATCCACCAAGAATGAACATTTCAATTTTAAAAGTGGAAGGAGCAATAGGTGGAATGCAAATGTGAACCCCATTGTTAATCATTTAACTACAATCGCCCCAAATCCTCAACGAAAGACGAATCATCATTGGGGAAAATGTAGGATACTCTTACTATCTCATTACAAGAATAAATACCTAAGTTTCTTTAATGCATTGAAAGAAAAATCATTTTTTAATTAGTACTTCCTCCAATGGTGGCATACAACGTCCCATATGTCAACCTCTAACACACCAATCACAAATCAACATAATGGTTACCCTTAAAGATTGCTCACACAACATACATTGTAAGTTGACAAGGACAATAACCAAAGATGAGTTAATTTGGCCATCCACATTAAGAAGATGACACAACATGCAATTTCATTGTGGTTTTTCCATGTTTGATCATCTTGGCCTTTCAACAATAACATTCCAAATTTTAACTCCTTCCACACATGCAAAATACCATGTCTCGTAATCACATCTAATGTAGTTGATGTTATTTGTTACATTTACATATGATCTTCCCACTTGAATTTATAAATTCAAGGTTGATAACCACCTCCACAAATAATGGCATGATGCAACATATCCCAATGCTAAGCAATTACCAAGTTCTCTCCATAGCCATTGACATTACATATTGCAACAAAGTTGTTCATTGTTCATAGACCTGAAGTGTTAGAAGTAGAATTATGAAACCTTTGGCTAGTTTTTACCATTTACTACAACTATAATAACCTAGAATTACCAATGGTAAGTAGGAGTTGTAGGTAAGCCCCCTAATTGATGCATTGTTTTAAGAGGTTTAATTGATTTTACTTCCATTATTTTAAGGAGTGTTAGGTGGTTAATTGACTTTCCCAACTACTTTCTTTAATTTACGAGGTGTTGCCATAAGTTTATGAAATAGGTAGGAAGTCAATAAATTAGAAAAATCATGGGAAAAGTTGAAGGATTTGAACTAGTTGTGATGGCCACTAGGGTAGTAGGTAGGCAAGACTGATTTACCTACTTAAAGGGTTATTTTTGTGATTAAGAAAAAACTTGGAGGAAGGGAAAAGTTGAATAAATGGTGCATGTTCAAGATAGAATTGTATGTTCAGAAGAAAGACAAAGTTGTTGGAGCAAGGTAGTAAAGTAAAATAATGGATCAAACTTGAATAAGGTCTACAATGGGCGAAAATATCCTTGGGTGGTACCACTAGGAACCACCTTGCCAAAATCATAAGAAAGTTGAACCCAATTTAAAAAATAAAATTCCATTTCCATATACATTGGTTTATTTAATTGGATTATGTGGGCTATGTTTTCCCCACTTGCACACACACATGAAAAATAATGAACTCTCAAAAACCTATAACATGTATTAACATATTTTTTATTCTTGAACCATTCCTCACACATTCCTCACCGAATTCTTATTTTTTTAAAAAGTGTCCCTACACTTAGACATTATATATTTTTTCTTGTTTATTTACATGCAAAAGGGAATGATCCAAACTAGTCATTAAAATAACAAAAGGTGAAAATAGTTATCATTTGCATTATTGACATCAATGGCCCTAGGTGACTTCACGATTTTGATTTCAAAAGCATAAATAAATGAAAATTGATTCAATCATTTATTTATAAAAGTCAATAAGTGGGTTGGCATTTGAAATATTCATAAAAATTAACATTTAAGGAAAATTTTCAAAAAATAGATTCCTTTTGTGTGCCTAATATAAAAAAGTCCCTTGTGTTACATTATTGAATTTTTTTTGCTTATGTATTCATTTTCCACATCAAAACACTATTTTTTGTAAATTTAATTAGAGTTTTGAATTCTACAAGACTTGGGTAACCTTTTGATAAATAATTTGGAATGAAAAGCTTTCTTTATGTGAGTCCTATGTTGTCCTAAAGTTAGACAAGTTTCAAAATTTTGGGGTGTGACATTCCTAGTGGTACCATCGAAAGATATGTTTGCCCCAATAGCAATAATAAAGTATTGTAGTGTTCCAGTAATGTTGTACAATGTGGTTATGATTAAACAATGGAAAAAAGGTGATTCTTTGTGCCACTTGAATGTGTGCTACCTAAAGACATGTAATGTGTTGTTTTTGTTATTTTTTATGGTAACGTCTTAGGCCTAGTAGAAAGCCCCCAAACAATCATTATTGTAGTTGTTACATTGTTGGATTTTTTCCCAAAAACTACAATGGCCATTTCCCAAAGGCATAATTCCTTCATAACACATTGGAACAAAGTGTTGTTTGTTCCAATAGTTTCATGTTTAGGTTAATTACCTGCTCTAAGACCTAAGTACCCTTTAAAGATCTATCTACAATTCTATTAGTATTTTTGTTTACAAACCCAGTAACTCTATAGCTAATAAAATAACTTGGCACTTGAAATCTCCTAGACAATAGCTCCAAATCCAATGAAATTTCTTTGGTCACATTTTATAATAGGTTATTAACTAATATAATCCTTAATTTGACAAGTTACATTTCCCAATATAACTATGTTGTTTTCTTTCACTTGGATATTTTCTCCTATTAGGTCCATGGAAAAAAAGTTACTTTCCATGAAATCACACATTATGATTACTAACATCGCATCTTGTTGAATTGAAGTTAGTAACTCATGCCCATGGTTAAACAATAAAAATATGTTAAGAACGATGCAAAAGAAGCTTACCAACTATACTTATACCCCATGGTTAACCATGGTAGTTATAATCACAAACTTTAGTATGGCCCTTTTGAAACCCATACTTTTTCCAACCCCTATTTCACCATTTTCACCATTCATTTAACTAACCCATCTGCTTCACATGGTTTTATGAAGTTGTACAATGATTGATCAATGTTTTCTCAAATAACTTTTGGAACTCCCCACAAAATTTTATACCTTAATCGATGAATATTTTGCCTATAATGCCAAACCTAATAAATACCTTTTCCAAAATGCACAAATAGTTCCCTTGCTATTACAATATAACAATGGCACCAAATTTAGCCACTTCAAAAAATGTTCAATCATAATCAAAATGTATTTATTATGTTGCACTATCAAATTCAATGGACTAATAAATTCAAACTCCACCAATAACCAAATCCCATGATGGGCAATGGTTGTAAATGAGGTGTAGGTGCATTGAATGACACTCACACTTGGTCACAAACCACACATTGAGAAACAATTTATTAAACATGCAATTACATCCTTTGCCACTAGTCTTATTCTTGGAATAAATTATACGTTTGCCAAACCCCAAATGGCCTAACTTTTTGTGTAACATGTTGTATAAGGCCATCCTGTTGTTTTGGGCGATTGAGTGATTTTTGAGTGTGGGTAGCAAGTTGTTATCATTAAATATTTTAACCATATATTTTTTAATATTAAAATAGTCCCTCTGAATATTAAAATGGTTCCTTTGAACATATTTGCACCTAGATGTTAAAACACAATTACTGGAAAACCAAAAAATGAAAGGAAGAAAAAATGGGAATACCAAAAAATTAAAAAAAATTAAAAAATGAACATCAAGTATTAACATTTAATGCCTTCTCTTGACACCAAATTGGATGTTTAGTTGAAGAAACAAACAAAGAAAGAAATGCCAAGTGAAGCTAAATTGAAGCCCTAAAATGGTAAAATGACAATGCATTCACCCTCACTTGAATGAAAGGAATTTTTTAATATAAATTATATTATTAATATTTAATTATTAATTATTAAAAAAATTATTAAATTTTGATTTCCCTCATGTGAAGGGAAATTGTACATATTTATTAGATTATTTAACTCTAATAATTATTAAGTATACATAAATTAATCATTATCATAAATTTATTTCATTCAATTGGTGCCTAGTGAAGGGTAATTGTAATTATTAATTATATTACTTAATTTTATGAATTATTCAATACAAAAAAAAACAATTAGTAGTTTATTTCTTTCATCCAACATCAAATGAAAGGAAACAGTTAACAATAATTATATTATTTAACTTTAATAATTATTAAGTAGGCATAAATTAATTTATTATAAAACATTGGTTGGAGGGGAATTTATAAATTATTTACTATACATAATAAGATAAGAATACAAAAAAATTCATTCAATGCCAAATAATTAAGTAGACACTTTAAATATAGTTTTGAAATATATGTATTAAAACTAAATAATAAAGAATGAATTCCTTCAAGTGAGGGCAAGTTAAACTATGAAGTAGTTATAAAATTATCAAATGTATGTAATTAAGTTACATGCCAAGAAATGCATTAATATCTATTAATTTAAAAAAATCAACTCAACTCAAAATGCCTTCAAGTGGCACCAAGTCAAGGAATATGAAAAATATATTAATTTGATTTAAAGATGGAAAATTAAACAAACTTCATTATGTGTTAAGTGAGGTTTACATGATTTTATTTCTTTTAATGGAGGTTTAAAATGATAAAAAGCAAAAAAAACACCACAAAATTGAATTAATCAAAATAAAATTAGGTAAAAAAACATGTGTTGATGGAAGAACATCTAAAAGAAAAAACTCCATTTTCAAAAAAACATTTCAAAGTTGAAGATGCAAGCCATATAAATACACGTAGACCACCCTTTTGGATAGTTCCATGGCCTTGAATTGTTCACCCAAAATCTTCTTTTTTTCAAATCCCATCCTTCACCTTAACTCTTGGAAGAACTTGATCTCCCATACCTATGATATTCTCCATTCTTGAACATAAACCTTTACAAATAACATCCTTAGTACATTTGAAATGATTACTCCCAAGTCCTTAATATTGGATTCTAGGAGTTCATGTGTTTCCTTTTCAAGCTAAAAATGTTAAGTCTTTAATTATCTCACACCAACAAACCAAACAAACATTTGATAGTTTAATCATACAAGACACCAATATGTTGTTATTTGTAATTATATGTCCAAGGTGGCATCTAAGAATCCAAGCATGGGGAACTTTTGCACCTCTTAAAATGCTCTAAATTGGTTGCACTATTAAAGTCAATTGATCTTTTGCTCATATTCATGCATTTTGCAATCGACATTTGGAGCATTTAAGTGAACATCTTTGCTCTTAGTTCATGTTACAATGCAACTTGCAACATGAACTCAAAACCAAACATCAATCCACAAATGGGAAGGCACTTATAGAAGCTTGAATAATCCTCCTTTTGCATTTGTTTGACAACCTTCTCCATCAAAATATGCATGGTTGAGGCCCAGCTCATGGCAAGGTCCAACATTTCCTCACGAGTGTAACTTGACTACAACATTATAATTGCTAACAACTCACGCCACAACATGTATCTCCATTATTTTCATCAAAGTTAAGAAAAATCAATCAAATTATTTGACAATATAAATTTGACAAGAATACGCATTAATTTTTAAACCCTATTTGAGTTTGTGTTCTCACCTTATACATGTAATAAAAAATGCCTATTGGATTATATTAAACCACATTTTCTTGTCTTTGTTTCACATTTCTTATATTTCTCCTTGGAAATGACATTTTTGAATTACTTCAAGGGTATCTTGCCTACATTATGGATGCAAACAAAATCATGTACCAAGCTAGGCTTGACATGATCCAATTTGACATAAAACACAATTGCCATAAATTCAATAGTTGAAATAACATGGACTTGACTTCAATTAATTAATAAAACATGAGAAATAAAGTCTTAATTGATGTTTTTCATTGACATGAAGAGCTATACATTCATGCTATTGTGTGCAATATTAAATCCATCACAAGATGCCAAAATTCTTCTACCGTGTGCACCATGTCAATGTATGATAACCAAAATTCCATCATGTGATTACCATCCCACACTAAAAAACATATTCCTAAATAACCAAGCAACAAGTATTCAATTAATTTAAGACCAAATTCTTATTTAGGACTTTATGCATCCTGGTGGATGGGGTGGACTCCACTTAGTGGCCACCAAATTTAACATTTGTATGATCATTTTATGCATGAATGTCATTTAAAAATATATTGACATAAATATGACAAGGGACACCATGCCAATCCAACAATGGCAATAGACTTATTTATGGATCCAAATATGTTACTTGTACTACACCAAATATATTTGGAAATATTTATACCACGAAAGGAAGGTTGCATTTGGTGGCCACCAAGTGCAACATAATTTATTAATGATTATGAAAGTTCCCATTAGTCAAAAAAGATGATTGACTTTCAAATAAAGGGCACCATGCCAATCCAATAATGGCAATATACTTATTTATGGATCCAAATATGTTACTCAATGTATTACACTAAATACATTGGGAAATATCATATTATATACCATGAAAGGAGGGTTTCATTTGGTGGTCACCAGGTGCAACAAAATTTATTATTGATTATGAAAGCCATAAGTTAATCCTCCCATTAGTAAAAAAGATGGTTGACTTTCAAACAAGGGGCACCATGTCAACCCAACAATGGCAAAAAAGTTATTTGTGAAACCAAATAAATATCTAATTAATTTAATTTAACTTAATATTACTAATTTATTGATAATTTCCATTAATATATATCATGAAAAGAAAATGGCATATGGTGGTCACTAGGTTTGACATAATAGATTACAAATTGTGAATTTTTTTTAAAAAATCATGAATAATTTGTTTCCTAGTTCAATTCACTAAATAAACAATGACACACAAAAGATGAAAAATGCACGAAAGATATTGGAACCATTTAGCTCAATGATGATAAAAAGAGATTGACAAACCACCAATATTTTATTCATGTCTTCAACATCATTCACAAATTACTAGATGCATTGGCAACCTCAAGATTGACTTTAGTGCAAAAAGCAAAACTTTCAAAAATATTAATTTGACTTTTGTTTGGTGTATGTTTCTGAAAAAAGAAAGGAAAAAAAAATAACTAAAATGTTGAACCATTATTTTAGATCTGCTAAATTACATTTCCATTTGCCATTGCAACAATCTTCAAACAAACATTGTTCATCCAAATTTGAACCTTTTTTCACTGGAACCCACCACTAGACCTTCACCAATTTTGAAATTTTCATTTTGCTCATCCTTGACAACATCACATTATGTTATTCCCATCCACACTAGAACAAGGAGAGGATCATGGGGTTTCATTAAAACAAAATCCCCATTTTTGAAATCTTTAAATGGGGTGTATACCAAAAAAAACTTCAAAATTCTTTGGCCCACAATAAGGATGCATGATTGGGTCTTTTGCATCATCAACTTCCATTTTGGTTGGCAATGAAGCCCTAACATAATTAGATTTCCAGTTGCTTGAAGGCCAAAAACCCTCCAAAAGTGTCAAACTTTGAGGAGGTAATGGTTTCGACAAACGTAACAAAATATCCTCCCAATATTCAACATACGAAGCCATTTTCATTGCATAAGTTGTGTTTTGATCAATGCATTACTTCCAAAATTCCACATATTTGGATAGTGCAATATTAATGAAATTTTCTTTCTCCACAAAGCTTAATGCATTATTGACCCAAATTGGGCGATATGGAATAGGGCTTGGGACTTTAGTAGGTAACTTTGGTGAATCCATCCAAATTACATTTCCACAACTTGATTGGAAGCCCATCTATTAGACTCCAAACAATATTTGTGGGTGAGACTTGGTATTGCATGACAAGTCAACCTAATGAATCAACAAAAATCAAAACAAATGCATATCAATGTGCCCTACCAAAGTTTCAAGAACGTCTTTCAAACAACCTAAAACCCAAGTTTAAAAATCTGGAATCTCTTATATCAACTTTGGAATGAAGGGTCACCCTTGTGAGACCATGAAAGCCTTCATTGAATTTACCAAAATACAATTGTTTTGTTCTTTCAAATTTTTTGACAAACACCCAAAACAACCATCAATATCCTCATGTGTATGACCAACTACAAGAAATCCAAGTTTCACCTCCTCATACACATCCCTTGCAATCAATAATGAAAGATATGCTAACAAATAATGATTCTTATTGTCCTTCACATAATTATCCACTTGAAATAATAAACTTATTAGCAAAGGTTTAGCACCAACAATTTGATTTTTTGCCTTTAATTTACTTACGCAACTTGATTTCCCTTATAGTAAACAAACAAAAAGAAATTTTGCGGAGGGTGTTCAAACAAGGCTTTTAACTCTGAAATTGGAACCTTCTTGGTGAAATCACACTATGGGGGGCCAAAAAATTTTGTCACATTGTACTATTTTTTAAGGGTGTCCATGTTTGAACTTCAACTATGGTAATATTGGAGCATATTTTTCCAAACTTTTTGCATAATGTGGTAGATTATAACACAAAGAATTCAATCACAAAAAAAAATCATTTTTCCAACTTATATTGTGCGATTCCAAAATATATTTGTGGAAAAAAAATGTAAGTCATTATGTACTAAAAAAATGAAAATATACTAAAAAATGATTGAAATGATTTTTAGTTATTATGAATTTTGTAATATCTATTAGACATTGTGATTCCATATGATTGGAATAAATTTGTGAACAATGTGAAAAGTTTGATAATTATCATATCACAAATGGGTGTTTTTGGGGGCAATGATCGTAAGTATGTGGTAAATTAACATTTTGACAAACTATCACTTTCAAATGGAAGATGACAAGATATGCGAGGTGGGTCATTTTTAAAATTTTCATTTCAATCATTTTTTGGATAAATAATTCAAACCCAAACCTAATGCAGTCCAAAAACATAAACATGTTTTCTTATATTGTATATACCATAAATACATCCATTATTCCTTGAATTTAAGCTTTTAAATTTTATTTATTTTCTTTCAAATAATATTAGATATCATTAACTTTGTGAAAATCAAAATATCAAACCCAAACACTAAAAGTGAAACTCAAAATTAAATGCAATACGATTTGTAGAATATACTTATATACATGGCATGAAAGTGCCCAAAGTGGCGCCCCCATAGTGTGCTTTCACCCTTTTCTAGAGTTCGAAAAAGACATAACAATGACACAATTGTGAAATTGGGATCATTTGGCCACAACTCATTAAAATATTACGCATACCGTTCATTTCCATGACTATGCACTATCATACCAGTGAGGGTAATGGGCAATTGTTTTTTAAGTCCAAAAATCATTTTGTTCATCACTTGCAACCTTGGGAATGCAATTTTTGCATGATCCATTTTGTCATGGATAACACATAGGAATTCATATTTAGATCGCACATACTTTGACCTCCAAGTATGATATAGGCTTTTGCAAGACTCTTGATGCAATATATGTTTTCTCAACTTTAATTTGTATTATTTTACATCATTGTTGTTCCATCCCAAATTGGATATCAAATCTTTTAATGACTCACACATAGTACATTTGGCAAATACTGATCCTTTCTTCCAAACATCCATGTTAAGATGGTGTCTTTTCTTCAACATGTTCATTACTAATTGAAATATTCCTCCAATGTTTAACCCATTGCTTATTTAGATGCACATAATCATGAAACTCAAAAATAACATTTAATTACAATATTTGCATTAACAAATGCACTAAAACAACCAAATATATTCCTATATGTTCACTATATCTTATTTCATCACTTGCTTTGAAAGATTTTTCCATGTATCAAGTAGTAGATGTTGTACATCCTATCTATTGTTTCCAATTCCTTTCATTTGATGCAACATTATGTTTGCACATAAATCAATCAAGGATTAAACATTCGATTTCTCCTGCTGCATTGTAATGTGTAGTTTATGTGTACCTTTATTCCCATGGGGTAAAAACATGTAACCTTGTTTGCTAAAACCTTTATACAACATGTACATTGATCTCGACAAGCCAACAATCTTGTACTAAGTTGTTTCACAAATCTTGATTTCTTGGATCGTGATAAACTTTCAACCCTTCATTTCTCCTTTCATGTGCAACCTTCTTGGAATGTCCAAACAATATGCTCAACGATCTTCAAAGGACAAGCCCCAAAATTCTTGTTTTAGAAACAAGGTCTTTTCATAAGGAAAATGTTGACAACAATTTCTTGAGCATCAATGCAAAACACTCACATTACGAACAAACTCCTCAAATAAGAAGTTTTTATCCTTGAAATTGAACATTTTGACTCACATCTTTTTTACTTTTTTTAATGGATAATATTTTGTTTCTTCTTAACACCAATTTTTCCTCATTATCAATAGTTGGTACATGAGTTTCATCATATGATATGAATTTTTTTAAAAAAGTGAACGCATCCAAAATGGTTTGAAACAACGACCATACCCAAATAATCATCACTATTGAAACATTACTCAGTAATACAAAACGCTAAGACCAACATGATCCTCTCCAAACTAATTATCAAGGACTGCTCCTTTGGGTCACATGTTATGACAAATCTACTTGCAACCAACACCCCAACATCATCTACAAGCTCACAATGTCACAACCCTAGCCTTGGGCTTGTGACCAAGGCAAGGGTTTGCAAAGGTGTGGGCCAAGAATGAAGCCCAGGAGTCCCATTTCATGTTCTCAAAAGTATAGGAGAATGTGAGAGAATGAACTCGCTTTGGGAGTTGGGTCCCAAATTTTCGAAATTTTGGGAATTTTAGGTGTCCCAAAAAAAAATGACATTTGAGTGCATGCCTTGTGGCTAGGCATAGAAAATTTTATAAGGGGGAAGGTGGTGGCTTCCCCCAAGTCCAGGCCGTGGTGAGTCTTGTGAATCCATGTTTGCCCGTGGCTTGTCCATGCGCCAAAAGTGCTACAACTGCACATTAAACAATTTGTTGGTTAGTTTTTGAAGGTCCATGTGATTAATTGACTTGCTTGTCATTTGTCTTAATCCCCATCCTGAAGTTTTAGCACGCCCTTTTACCCTCGAAGTGTTGCAAACCAGAGAACATACCCCAACTCCTTGTCCTTCTACTGTTTTCACCTTTGAAGTTGAGTCTATCCAAGAGTTTGGGGGTTCGTCATTCACATTCAGAACCTCACCACTCCCAACTATCCTTCCCTTGAAATGAAGTCCCTCCCACATTTCCTTCTTCATTCGATTCGTTAATTCTTCCCTCATGAACACCTTCCTTCAAGGAACCACAAGATCCTTTCCCTTGGCTCTTCTCGTTACCATCATCATAACTATATGTCTTTGATTCATCTTCCAAATCTGCTTCCATCCTATTTTCCACATCATCATCATCAATGGAATCCCCAAAATACAAATCAAACACATAGATAGGTCCCTACAAGATCTTTTATGCACATTGTTGAACCTTCATGCTTGATTGTTTCCAGTGGTACTAATAAAGACGTCTCCACATTTAATGAAACATCCTTTTTAGGCCAAAAGCAATCACTTCCAATTGAAAACCCAAAATACCTTGTTCCAGGAATCAAGCCAAAAAGTCTTTGATGCTTGTAAGCTTCAAACACTAATGTGACAAAAAACAAACGATATAAATTTCCATTCCTTCACAATCGTGGATGGGCACCAAAGAGGATCCTTGCACAATCTGAACCCAATTTGCACCCTTTTAATTTCATTAAAATCCTAGACCGTGAGATTATCACCAATTTTTATTCAAGTGCCAATGGCTATGCATTTCTATACACAATTTCATTTATAATATGAACATTACAATACAAAAAACTTGATTAACATTGGAAGCAAAACATGTTGCCTTGTATCTCAATGAACGAATTTCAAACCCTACCCTATAATAAGAATACTTCTATGCATAGGCCAGTAGAAACCTTGACTTTTAACCAATGTTACTAACAAAAATATTTGCATGGCAATCAAAAGACCTTGGTTCCCACTAGGACTTTTCAGACTTCAAAAACATGACAAGGGCTCTTAGTGGCCACCATGTGCTTTCCCGCTTCAACAACAAGAAGTGGGCATGAGGCGTATTCAACGTTTAGCAATGGGAGAAAAACATTATGGGCGCGTCAAGGAGATTTCTGATGTCAACAATTTAATGAAAACCCTTAGCGACCGGTAAGCTATTTCTGCCAACAGAAAGAGATGAAACGTCTAACCATCTTGAAGAGTTCCAAGTGGTTTCCATTGCACTAAAATCCATGAAATCTCCTAGTGGCCTCCAAGAGTTTTCTAATGTGCTGAAACAAAAATGTTAAGCATCCACTAGGTGCTTTCTAACTTACTAATATTAACAAAAACACCTTGTGGTTACTGAGCATTTTCAAACCTATCAAAATAGATGCAAATTCTTAGTGGTTGTTAGGCATTTATGGATCAACAAAAACCAATGGAAATGCATGTTGACCGCTAGGTTTTTTGGACAAACAAAAACCATTGAAAATGCTTGGCGCTTGCTAAGAATTTTCACACAAGTAAAAATTGTCAAAAATGCCTTACAACTGCCAGAGCTTCGGATTGACAAAAATTGCCAAAAATTATCAAAAACACCTGGTGGTCGTTAGGTGTTTTTGCATGAACAAAAATCATTGAAAACACTTGGTGACCACTAGGTAAATTCGCATGGATAAAAATTGTCGAAAATGCCTAACAACCACAAGGCATTTTCAAAAGGACATAAATCGTCAAAGGCATTTGGCAGCCACCAAGCATTTTCAAACGAACATAAACCATCGATAACACCTGGTGGTCCCTAGGCGTTTTTAGATGAACAAAAATTGTCAACCATGTCTAGTGACCACCACATGTCTTTAAAAGGACAAAAACAGACAAAAACGCCTGGTGGCCACTAAATATTTTCGAATTGACAAAAACTAATGAAAAAACTTTCGTAATGGCACCTTATGATGGTTTGTCGAAGTGATTTTATTGCCTAATGGGCTTCAAAATGCACAAAATTAGGTTTTTCTTTTCTCATAACCATTTTGATTGGAAATCTCTTTGTTGTTTTTCAACACAGATCATGAATATTGTTTTGCAGAAAAAGAAATGGAATTGAAAAACTATAGTATGCATTTCAATTCCTAAGGCCTCAATTTGAAAAAAACACAAATATCATCAATAATTGAAACTACAATTTGTGAAACAATATCAAATTGTTCATAAGTAATCATTCAAAAGATTCATAGACATCGCAATGGAACAAATTACTTAGAGTTTTGATGGATTGTCCAATTCCCAACCTTCATTTGCATGTGTGCTCAATTCACCCATTAGAATGGATCACACTTGTTTTGTTGTGCCGAGGAGGTTAAGTTCCTATCATCAACAAATTAGGGTTTGATTGTGATAATGCAAGAACAATGAAAAGTAAAAAATGATGAAAGCAAATTTGGATAGGGTTTGCAAATGAAATGGATAGGTGATATCCTATTTCGGCACTTTTCGAGATGCAAAATTATGGAATAGCTAAAACTCAAGGAATCAATAAGTAATTTCATCTTAATTATATTTGCAAGAAATTTGCAGATGGCAACAATCGTACCATTAATATTTGGCTTCTAAGGCAATCCTATTTGTTATTTCATGAATCTTGGTTCTATTTGATTTCTAGGACAAGTTTATTCATAGATTGATGTTCTAACTGCAAAAAAAATAAATACACAATAGATTACACACTCTTCGAAAGATATTCGCTAAACCCTAGACATTGTCGTTGTCATTTTCCTCACTATAATACAAGGTTGTTATATATTATGACCCTATTTTGACATTAGATGCCATAACCTTAAAATAATGTATGATGTTGAACTCAAAAATGTGATAATAAGTTATGAAAAAGAAAAAGAGGAGTACATGGACGAAGGTTCTTATTGAATGCATGAAGAGTTTGCTCCATTATAGAAAGGAGAAAATTAGAGGCCTCCATAAGTGAGCTTCAATGGCACGTTCCTTTGTCAAATTGTGAAAAATATTCCATCGCAAATGGTCATTGGCAATTATTGAACCCCCTTTATTTTGACTCGGTTGTGCTCCTCCAAATATGCTCCAAAACTCCACATCCACAATCTCGTCTACATCAAATGAATATAATATCACCTTGACAACATCATGGAAAACACTAAAACCCACACTTTCACTCCCATTTTTTTGTCACCTACGGTTGCCCATTGTAAGAATTTTGTCCAAAGTTTCTCCAACCTAGCTTTCACCTTTTTCCCAATTATAACATTGAGTGTTGAAAGTGGAGTCCCCATTCCACACATACTGATGGAAGAGGTACGTGCTTCTCATAACACTGGGATTCCACATGGACCAACCCCCTCTTTTCGCAAATGTTACATTGCAATGTATAACTATTGAAAATTAATTTTATATTACAAATTTTAAGGTATCAATAATTAGGCTAACATTTAATTTTTTTTTTAGTGTATTCTAGCATATAAATAATATAATAAAAGAAAATGTATGATTATTAATGAAGTTAATATTTTTTTATTAAAATAAATAATATAAGAGTTTTTACCAATTTATCTTAATATAATTGATAACATATTATCATCTAAATTTCAACATTCTATGTGAAGAAAAAAATATATCATACATAGAAAAAAAAAACATTAATAAAATTGTAAAAGATGCGAGAAGCATATAAATTTACTAAATCAATTAATATTTTAATATTAAATATTGGTATTTTTCAATTATATTTTATTAAAATTAGAAATCAAACTTATTAAAATGGATAATGTTTTAAAATTATTTTATGTATCATAAATATAATTCGTTTATGATTCGTCTATAAATAATGTGGATAGATTATATGGACTTAATGACTCATTGATGTACATCTAAATTATTAAAGGAAATTTTGAATGTGATAATATATTGGAAGAAAGTTTGTATAACATGAATTTAAAAATGAAATGAAGGTTTAAAATATGAAATATATAGTTTATTTATTCTTGTATCTAACAAAGTTGATTTTTACATTTACAAATCATCTACAAGAATGCATGTAGGGTTTAGGGTTTTGCATTATAGTTTTCAAGGTTGAATGTGGTAAGGGTTTAGGGTTTTGTTTAATAAGGTGTAGGGTCCATTCTCTCTAGGGTTTTATGTTGTACACAAGGTGTCCAAGGAACTTTTAAGTTTTGTCTTCTAGGGTGCAAGGTTTAATGGTTTAAGATTTAGGGTTGAGGGTGTAAGGTTTAAGGTTTAAGGTTTAGTGTGTTGTAGGGTGTAGGGTGTAAGATTTATTGTTGTTAAATGCAAGGTTTGATGTTTAGGGTTTAAAGTTTAAGGGTTTAAGACGGTAAAAACAAAATCTCTAATTATATATTCTAGTCTAAAATTTGGACTGAAATGCAATAAAATAAAATTTAACAAAGTCTATTCATTCAGATCTACTAAAAATTAGTTTCAGAATTCAAATCCAATAATGAAAGTATGATTAAAAACATCAAAACAACAAATTATGGCTATGAAAACAAATCTTTCCAGAATTCAAAGTACATTTCTCTCATACTCCATTTAAAGCTCCATGTTCTACTATGCTACAATGGTCCTCATCTCTTCCTCTTCTCCCAATATATTCCTTGATAAAAACAAAATAGTCATATGTTTTATTCAAATTCAAATGGTGATAAAAACCTATGTAATCTAACTAGTAATTCCTAAAATAATAACTAAGTAAATATAAATATACTAACTAATAATTACCACAAGTAGCTATTCCTTTAACATTACCTCACTCGTACTTTAAATTTTGTCTCAAAATTTTGGGTCAAATATGTATTAAAAAATCTAAATGTCTTGTTGTTTTTTATCTTGTGATTCAAAAATATGATCTATTTGTACAATAATCTACTTTATTTGTCCTATAATATGCTCTAGATGTATTTCAAATTAAAGCATTGTTTGATTCTGTTGTATATAAAATGTGTTATTACTCTTCTGATGCCTCTATTGATAACTATACAATTATTTGCTGATAGGTTGTTTTCTACTTTTATGACTATAACTATGTTATCATTTGTAGCTACTACTATAATTGTAGATATGATGTGATTTTATTTTGGCCCTATTGTTGCAACTCTAATACAACTTCTAATTATTGATTTAACTATATATATGATGTAATCTAAATCTTATTTTATTACAACAATTTTGACACAAGCTCAAGTTGACCTTGTTGATCCTCCTGAATTATATGTTCTTTAGGTTATATCTGCTCCCCTATTTATGTGGTTGTAGATGCATACTCTTGAAAATTGACTTCCTACATAATAAATTCTTCTTGTTTTAAAGTCTATTTAGCAACCTCCCTTTCAAGGCTATCCTTTCCTCCTATGAGGTTTCATGACTCCTCGACTATTCTTGTACTTGATGGTCCTACCCCATATGTATCCCCTTTGTCTTCTTCCTCATCTAAAGTCTTTGGTTTTGGAGATATAATTAAAGCCTCATATTCAAATAATGGCATAACTTTTTCCATTTAATAAATCCTATGTTTATACAACCTTTCATTCCTTTCATACTTTTTACAAACTTGCCCAATATCCTTCTAAATAATTTCATGAACTGCATCCCACCATAAGTTTGCATCTTTTTCATCTATTGATAGTGCTTTGAACTTTACCTAAAGCAAAGTATTATAATTATGTAATTCACTATTTTCTCCAAAGACAATATCATAATTGCAAGGTTTTTTCTTCTGAATCTCCTCCATGAGTTTGTTAAGCTTTTCATTAAAAGCCATCTGCTGCTACAAATTTCTATCCATTTTTGCATGCCTCTTGTCGGCTTGTCTTTGTATCCCATTTTTAGCTTGTTATGCATTGGCATTGTCCACTCCGAGCAATCCACCTCCTTCTACTGTTTCAAGAGAGTTTCTTCCATGTTTTTGTACTCTCTCTGAAGTTTGCTATGCTTTATACTTAGATTATTCCTTTCTGCTTTTAAACCCCAGTTATTGGCATTTATCTCTTTTAAAGTTGCATGCAAGGAATCCCTTTCTATTTTGATGTCCTCCAAATGCTTGTTATGCTTTTCCATGTCTAGTTGCTTGGAGTTTTGCTAATACCTAACTATTTTCAATGTTCTTATCTTGCAACTGTGCTTTGAGCTTCTACTCCTTTTCCAAAGCTCCTAGCAAATTTTGAACATATATGTCCTTCTCCTCTATAATATGTTTGTTCTTAATCTCCAAATCAAAAAATCTAAACAAAACATTTGTCATTTGTACACTACATTTTGCTACCTATTAAAACATAGTAACAACTCTTCTATGCTCATCCAATTCTACTTCTATCCCTTGCACAAACCCTAGTGTATGAAACCTAGGAGTCTGACCCTTGGAACTTGTACCTAATGAACTTAAACTCCTATGTGCAGTCCAAACTTTTCCAAATACTTTCATGCTTGTTGCAAAACTTGGTCTTGAAGGCAACATACCTTCATAATTATGTGGTGATGGAACAAATTGTTGTACTTATGGTGGATCCTGGTCAAAATCCTATATATGTTCCTTTGCTAATTGTTGAGCTTGAGATTTTGGCTTCTTCTTGGGCCATTTTTTATACTCCTACCCTTCTGACCTTTGCTCCTACTTGGGAGAAATTGGTAGTCTTAGATCAAATTTAAGAGATATGGATTTTTCCTTCTATATTGTTGAAAAATCCATATCTCTTAAATATATTTTTTTCAACAATTATGTTGTTTATTGAAGATCAATAATAACTCTCATTGCAATACCCTCTCATCTTTTTTGCCTCTTCTGAAAAGTCTTTCTTTTCATCATCATCAGACTAAGACATTAGAATTGCTCTTCTAGTTGTCTTGGTCTCTAGATGTTTCTTTTTTAAAAAAAAGATGTGTATAGGGTTTTGAGGTCTTTTGTTCTTAATGAACTTCTCCCTCAGATTGTCTTTTTTTCTTTTGTCCTCTTGAGGCTACTCTATTCGTTTTTTCTTCTCCTATGATTATTCTCCTAGTGAAAACCACTTCTGAAATATAACTTCTAGGACTATGTTAAAATGACATACATTTTTTTTGGGTTTTTTTTTGGCTATTCCCTCAACATATTATTTTAACACTTTTCCCATATGATCAATTCTTGACCAATTGAGAATGCATGATTACAACCCAATTAACAAACTCTCCATGATTTCCTTTAAAGATCATCATAATAGACTTATTGCTAAAATACTGCACTTTATTCTTCTAGTAAATAATTGGCAGAATGGCAACAATTCTATTAGCATACTTTGACTTCATCTTTTTTACAACCCACCCTTCATTGGTGTTGTAAATGTCAAAGATTCTATCTGCTATATCTACTAATGCTACTATGGCATCAAACATTTCTACCTAATATATTTTTGTCTCTCATGTATGGCAGATTTTTAAAACTTCTACCAAGACATGCTTGTCTATTATTCTATGTTCATCCCCTAACATAACCTTGATTTTGTTATGTTCATGATCCAACTTCCAATTGTTTAGAAATTCAACTAGACTGTTGTCACGAGGGGTCTTCCACTCAGTCTTCTAAAACGTTATCACCACATTTCATGAAGTGACATTTCATTTTTTGTTTTAGGGCCAACGTTTTAATGATCTATATTTTTTCAGATTATTTGACATCTATCGTTTCTTGCTTAAATTCATGTTGACATCAACATGGGATATTGTTAACATCCGATGACCAAGGATTTATGTGGACATGGCATTGAGTAATTTTGATGACATTCATGAGTCTAATGACCTAGTAAAATCTACATTACAAATTCCCTCTGGCCTATGTTAAGTCATTAGATCAACATAATCTTGTTCTAACATCAGTTATTTATCTACCCCACAATCCAATAATTGTGAAATTGTGTAACCATGGTCTAAGTATTTGTTCATAACTTGTTGACTTATAAGATTTACTAAGGCTTTTTCTAATACTATTGTCTTATTAGTCCCAATGGTCTTTGTTTATCTTTGATCTTTTGAATCTTCATAGGATGTTTCTTCCATGTGGTTTTCATCTATGGATTACAAAGATTTTTTATCCTTTGAACTTTGAATCCCCTTCAATGTCCAATTCACATATTGTATGGTTTCAACTTATTAACATTGATTAATACTGGGTTTGGTTCAAAATTGTTAACAAAAACAAGAAAAATGGTATTATTGGGTAAACAATACTATACTTTGAATGGACTAAACCATCTTTTCTTGAATTTTCCTAGATGTGTTTTTTCTCCTTTGGGAAACCATAAGACATAATCTCCAAATTGGAACTTCTTCTCAATATTTTTTTATTGATTCCATATAAATCTCCTTCACTAGTTGGCTCCCACATTATTTCGAGCTTCCAATTTGTTCTCTTGTAACTTTTCTAGTTCTATAATTATGGTTGTTAGCGCTTTGGTTGGTTTTGCATTTATGTGGTCCCCACTAATAGCTAATAGAACATATTTTGTTGGCATTAAAGGATGCAAACCATAGACTAACTAGTAGGGTGTATAACCTATTGCCACTTTGTAAACAATTCTATATGAAAATAAAACTATAGACAAATGTTCATCTTAGTTTATTATTTTTTCATTAACCAACTTGGTCAATAGTCTACCAATGATTTTGTTAATTGACTATGCTCGTCCATTTCCCTGTGGATAATATGTAATTGAACTAACATGTTTTAATAAAAATTGTTTTGTCAAATATTTTATTGTGTCATTGATGAAATGTATTCCTAGTATGTAATTATGGTCAATGGACATCCAAATATGGTCAAAATATATTCATACAAAAATATGATTATAATTATTACAATATTGGTTTTAAGTGCCTTTGCTTCTACCCACTTGGTTGCATAATCTGTAACTACCAAAATCTATTTGTTTCTTGTTAGTTTTCATGTTGGTTTGATTGGACCTATAAAATCTAAACCCCACTTCATAAAAGGTTCCTTTGGAAGTGTTGTTACCAACTTGGCAAAACTTTTTGTTTTGAGTCCTCCAATTTTTTGACAACTATCACAACTTTTGCAAAAGTCACAAGTATCTTTGAATAAAGTTGGCCATCAATATCCTGCATCTAAAATTTCTTTGCAGTAATATCTATAACAAAATGTCCTCCATCCACTCCTTCATGTAATTCCTTCAATACAATATGTGCTTCTAAGGTGGTCAAACATCTACCATTCTATTGTCTTGTCCCACTTTGTACATAATTCCCTTTTTTAAAGTGAAAGGTTTTACCTTTCCAACCAACTTTTGTTCCTGAGCTAAGTTCAAAGTTTATGGCATCTGACATGTCTCTAAATAGGTTTTACTTCCAGCATCCATATAGGTTCTACAAAAAATAATGATGCATCCATAGTTTGATATGGGACACCCAATGGTTCTGAATTGTCTAACAATCTAGATAAAACATCAACAACTACATGTGTTTTACTAGGTTTGTAAACTATTGTGAACTCATACTCCAATAATAACAACAACCATCTTGTTATCCTTCTTGACACTTGTGGTTTGTTGACCAAATACACCAAAGCCACATGGTTTACATAAAAAATAAATTGTTTCCCAATAAAAAATGTCTGAACTTATGCAAAGCATAAACCATTGCTAAGGCTTCTTTTTTTATAGTAGTATAAATATGTTCTACCTTATTGAATAGTTTAGAAGCATATACTATAGGCTAATCATACTTACCAGTTGGGTTTACATTGCACCTACTGCCAATAATGATGCATATGTGTGCACATGAAACTCCAATTGCCAATTTGGAAGTATTATAATTGATGCTTCCATGTACTTATGTTTGATCCAATCCCAAGTTTCTTAACATTCTTTGGTCCAAATAAAGGGTTCTATTTTCCTCATCAATTGGTGATTAGTGCCATGATAAAGGCAAAGTTCTTGATGAAACATCTATAAAACTGAGCCATACCATTAAAAACCTAAATTTGCTATGGGTTGGTAAGCATTGGCATGTTCACTATTGCTTGAACCTTATTAGGGTCTAGTATTTTTCTTTCCATGGAAACTATGAACCCTAAAATCAATCTTGAAAATACCATAAAAGCACATTTCTCTGGGTAAAACTAATTATATATTCTCTGCACT
>Ga0116228_10000539_pt1 | contig 28921 bp, 27 predicted proteins | sample S1TSphfallax_2_FD_89694 | JGI IMG/M metagenome (GOLD analysis project Ga0116228, IMG submission 89694) | Host-associated microbial communities from peat moss isolated from Minnesota, USA - S1T2_Fc - Sphagnum fallax MG | ecosystem: Host-associated > Plants > Peat moss > Unclassified | place... | reverse complement strand
CCGTTTTGGACCGTTGCTCCCGACCTGAGCAACAGGTGGGGCTAACTGCGGCACTTAAGGCTTTCCGCTCGAGGCGGACTTGCACAATGTTGCCAGCAAGCAATGGCCCCTGGGGTTTACAAAATTAGGGTCAGGAGGTAACCCGATCCGCATCGAACACCGCAGGCAGCGCCAAATTTGATCGTGACAGAAGATTCGCCGGCGGAGCCTCAAAGCTCCAGCTGTTGACCCTTCTCCAACGCCGACTCTACGCGCTCGCGCAGGATACGCAAGCGGCCCCCGACCTCGGAATCGAGATTGGTGTCACGGTTACGAAAACGCAACAATTCGTTCGCCATATTGAGCGCCGCGATCACCGCGATCCGATCCAAGCCCACCACCTTGCCGCTGTCGCGGATCTCGCGCATTTTTGCGTTGAGATATTCCGCGGAATCGAGCAGGTCGGCACGTTCCTCGATCGGGCAGGTGATGTGATATTCCTTTTCCAGGATGCGCACGCTGACACGCGCCTGACTTTCGCTCATGCCTGTTCCATGGACTTCAGCCGGCCGATCATGGCCTCGACTCGCGCCCGCACCTGCTCGTTCTTCTGCAGCAAGGTTGCGCGTTCCGATGTCAGCGTATCCTGACGCTGACGCAACGCCCGGTTTTCCTCCTTGATGTGGCCGACGGTCACGATCAGGTCTTCGAGGCGTTTCTCCAACCGTTTCAATTCCAGTTCTACGGCTGATTTCGGGCTGGCGTCATTCATAGGCAGCCAATATAGAGCGGCATCCAGCGCAATGCAAAGGGCGAGATATGCCTGCCACTGCGGTATCATCGGCGTCAACATGTTGGCGGACATTCGTTTCAAGGACTTCGAAGACATCCTGGCGACGGCCGGCAGCCTTGCCGATGCGGCCGAGGCGCATGGTTCCCTGTGCGGCGCCCTGTGTTCGATGTCGCCATACAGAATGCAGGATTGGATCAACGAAATACTTCCGGACGGCGCGGCGCTGTCCGACGAGTCGGCGGCCATGATCGAGAAGGTGTTCAGCGCGACCGCGTCGTCCTTCGGCGAGCAAGGCATGGAATTCGAACCCTTGCTGCCCGACGATGAGCAGCCGCTCAACGGTCGTGCCAACGCGCTGGCCCTGTGGTGCACGGGCTTTCTGTACGGCTTGGGCACGGGACATATTTCGGATCTGGAGGCATTGGGAGGTGACGTGGGGGAAATCGTCCGCGACTTCACCGAAATTTCACGCGCGAGCGGCGATGAAGCCGATTCCGACGAATCCAATGAGCAGGCCTACACGGAACTGGTGGAATTCATCCGGGTAGCTGCCCAGGTGGTATTCGAAGAACTCTCGCCGCTGCGCAGACAGACGTATCCGGCGCAGCAGCGGCTGCATTGACGGGATGGACCGCAAAGAATTCGGCAGACGGCGGCGCCAGTTGATGCACATGATCGGCAAGGACGCGATAGCCATCCTGCCCGCCGCCCCCATCCGGCATCGCAATGGCGACGTCGAATACGCTTATCGGCAGGACAGCCATTTCTACTATTTGAGCGGGTTCCCGGAACCGGATGCGGTGGCCGTTTTGGTTCCGGGCCGTTCGCATGCTGAATATTTGTTGTTCGTCCGGGAACATGATGCTCTGCGCGAGTCGTGGGACGGGGCGCGAGCGGGCACCGAGGGCGCCGTCGAGCAATATGGAGCCGATGACGCCTTTCCGATCACCGACATCGACGAGATCCTGCCGGGTCTGATGGAGACGCGTTCGCAGGTTTTCTATTCCATGGGGGGGCACGTGGAGTTCGATCCGCGCATCATCGGCTGGGTCAACGGCCTGCGCGCGCAATCGCGGCAGGGCGGCGGCGGATTGCACGAATTCCTCGCGTTGAGCCATGTTCTCGACGATATGCGCCTCTACAAGAGCCGCGCCGAACAGGTGAGCTTGCGGCGCGCGGCGCAAATCGCCGTGGGCGCCCATCGGCGCGCAATGCGCTTCGCACGACCGGGCCGCATGGAATACGAGGTCATGGCAGAGGTGCTGCACGAATTCCGTTCGCACAACGCGGAGATGTCGTATCACCCCATCGTCGGCGGCGGCGCCAATGCGTGCGTGATGCACTACCGCAACAACGATCAACCGTTGCGCAAGGGCGATCTGCTGTTGCTCGATGCCGGCTGCGAGCACGATTATTATGCCTCTGACATAACCCGGACGTTCCCGGTCGGCGGCAAATTCACGCCCGCGCAACGTGCGGTCTACGAAGTGGTGCTCGAGGCGCAGCTCGCGGCCATCGACAAGGTGCGTCCCGGCAATCATTGGAACCAACCGCACGAGGCTGCGGTACGCGCGGTCACACACGGGCTGGTGAAACTCGGCTTGCTCAAGGGGCGGGTGCCCCGGCTCATCAAGGAGCAGGCCTACGCGCCATTTTTCAACCATCGCACCGGCCACTGGCTGGGCCTCGATGTTCACGATGTCGGCGACTATAAGGTCGGCGGCGAATGGCGCGTGCTCGAGCCCGGTATGGCGCTGACCGTGGAACCCGGCATTTACATCCGGCCCTCGCCGCGCGTGCCGAAGGAATTCTGGAACATCGGCGTGCGCATCGAGGACGACGTCCTGGTGACCTCACAGGGCGCCGAGGTGTTGACGGCGGCACTGGAGAAGACTCCGGAGGCTGTCGAATCGCTGGTGCAGGCTGCATGACCTACGATGTCGCCATCATCGGCGGGGGCATGGTGGGCGCAAGCTTGGGGGTGGCCTTGGCGCCGCTCGGCATCCGCGTCGCCATCATCGAAGCGGTGCCGCACGATTCAGCAGCCCAACCGAGCTTCGATGAACGCACCACTGCGCTCTCCAACGGCAGCCGCCGCATTTTGGAAAGCCTGGGCACCTGGCCTGCTGTGGCAGCGTCCGCCACCGCAATACGCAAGATTCACGTTTCCGATCAAGGACGCTTCGGCTTTGCGCGAATCGATGCGGCCGAACAGGGCTTGCAGGCCATGGGGTACGTGGTGCCGAACCGCGCGCTGGGCAGGGCACTGTGGTCGCAGCTGCGCGCGGATACGAGCGCGGCTTCGGCCCCACTCGAGATCATCTGTCCGGCGCACGTCACGCACGTGGCCGCGCTGGCAGAGCACGTGTCGCTGCAGGTGGATACCGCCGAGGGGAGCATCAGCATGACCGCGAGGCTCGTGGTGGCAGCTGACGGCATGAACTCGGTGGTGCGCAACGCCCTGGGTGTGCAGGCCGAGAGCCGCGATTACCACCAGACGGCCATCATCACCACGGTGCTGCCGAAAAACTTCCACGAGCACGTCGCCTACGAGCGCTTCACGGAAGAGGGTCCGCTGGCGTTGCTGCCGCTGGACGATGGCCGCTGCACCTTGGTCTTGACCCTGAAGAGCGACGCGGTCGTGACTGCCATGTCGTGGTCGGATGAGGAGTTCTTGGCGGTGCTGCAACGGCGCTTCGGCTTCCGCCTGGGCCGCTTCATCAAAGTCGGACGCCGCATCGCCTATCCGCTGTCCTTGAGCCGCGCACAGCGCACCAGCGCGCCGCGCTGCGCCATCATCGGCAACGCGGCGCAGGGACTGCATCCGGTGGCCGGCATGGGCTTCAACCTCGGGCTGCGCGATGTGGCGAGCCTGGCAGAACTGATCGCGGAACACTCCGTGCGCGCGCAATTCGATGCCGGTGCATCCGCGCTGCTCGATGAATACGATGCATGGCGCGCGACGGACCGGGAGGGCGTCATCGGCTTCACCGACCGATTGGTCAGGGTGTTCTCCAATCCCTTGGGCTCTGTGCGGGCACTGCGCAACATGGGACTGCTGGCTTTTGACCTGTTGCCGCCGGCCAAGGCCGCACTCTCGCGGCTCTCGAGCGGCGCGCGCGGCCGCGTGCCGAAACTGGCACGCGGCGTGCCCTTGACGCGCGGCGCGTCTGCGCCATGAGTACCGCCGGTACGCGCGAGTTCGACGTCATCATCATCGGTGCCGGCATCATCGGCGCGACCATGGCCGGTTTGCTGCTGAAGCGCGGCTGCAGCACACCGGGACGTGTGGCGCTGATTGCGGATCGCTTCATGCAGTCGCCGGTGACGGGGGGCGGCCCGGAGCAGGGCGGCCCTGCGGTTGGCCGCCCCGCCGATTGGGACCTTCGGGTGTTTGCGTTGAGCCGCGCTTCGGAGCGGCTGCTGCAGGTTTGCGGCATCTGGGACTCGCTGCCGCGTCAGCGCGTGAATCCGTACCAACGTATGCGGGTGTGGGATGCGCAGAGTTCTTCGCATGGCGCTCGCTCGCTGCAATTCGATTGCGCCGACATCGGCGAACCCAACCTGGGTCACATCGTCGACGGACGGGTGCTGCAATGGCAGGCGCTCGAGGCCGCAAGAGCCTTGGGAGCGGTGCCGCTCGAGGCGCAGCTGTCGGCCATCGTGCGCGGCGAAGATTTCATCAGTGCGGTGCTCGGGGACGGCCGCAGCCTGCGCGCAAAGCTCATCATCGGTGCCGACGGCACGGAGTCGAAGACGCGGCAGCTGCTGGATATCGGCGCCGCGGGTCATGCATACCATCAAGATGCGTTGGTGGCGCATGTCAGCACGGAGAAGCCGCATGGCGATACGGCCTGGCAGCGCTTTCTGCCGGGCGGGCCGCTGGCGCTGCTGCCATTGCCGGACGGCCGTTCGTCCCTGGTATGGAGCATGGAGCGCGCGCAGGCGGCGCGCCTTCGCGCGCTCGAGCCGAAGGACTTCAGTGAAGCGCTGACCGCCGGCAGCGACGCGGTGCTCGGCCGCTGTACGGTCACCACGCCGATCGCGGCCTTCCCGCTGCAACTGCAATACGCATTGGCCTATGTGCAGTCACGGGCAGTGCTGCTCGGCGATGCTGCGCATGTGGTGCATCCATTGGCCGGGCAGGGTTTGAACCTCGGCCTGCTAGATTGCGCGGCCCTGGCTCAGGTCTTGGTCGATTGCGGGAATGCGCGCAGTTTCGGCGACCTCAAGACCTTGAGGCGCTACGAACGATGGCGGCGCAGCGAGAACTTCCTGGCCGGCGCTGCTCTGGACGGACTGGAGAGATTATTCGCCAATGACGGCATCTTGCTTTCGACCGCGCGCGGCGTCGGGATGGGGGCGGTGCAGCGGTTGCCGATGGTCAAGCGGGCACTTGCGCGGCGTGCTCTCGGGGTTTGACGTTTGACCGGCGGTCCTGCGTTTGCCGGAAGGGATATATCGTCGCGAGACAACGGGAAAGGCGCAGTTGTCTCGCGACGATATATCCCTCCCGGCTGAACACGGGGCCGGTCAACGACACGGCGGCGAAAGCATGCGCGCATGGCGGGTTGCGCATCGCTGATGCACGCAGCGTCATTGTGCGGCGCGTGGCTTGGCCTGGGGTGAGAGGTAGTAAGTCGGCAACTGCGCCTTTATCTTACGTTGCCGACTTACTACCTCTCACCCCAGGCGATCGAGTTTCGCCGCACAAATGAAATCGTTGACTGACAGCCCGCCGATGGAATGGGTGGCGAACGTCACGTGGCAGTAGTCGTAGCCGACTTCCAGATCCGGATGATGGTCTTCGGTATTGGCGATGTGCGCGAGCGCGTTGACGAAGCTCATGGTGCGGTAGAAATCCTTGAATTTCAGGACTCGCTTCAGACTCTTCGAGTCAGGCGCGATGCGCCAATCACGGTGCAGTTGCTTGCGCATCAGCTTGGCCTTGGCGGGCGACAGCGGGGGTACACCGCCTTCGCAAGGCGCGCATTTCTTGGCCGACAACTCCTTCATGAGGCGACCTCGTTCATGATGCGGTGATCCTGGCATAGGTGCGTTCGATGTAGCGTTCCACCAGGTCCTGGAATTCCTCCGCGATGCGATCGCCCTTGAGGGTCACCGTCTTGGCGCCATCCTCGTATACCGGCGCCACCGGATGTTCGCCGGTGCCGGGAAGGCTGATGCCGATGTTTGCATGCTTGCTCTCGCCCGGGCCATTGACGACACACCCCATCACCGCGACGGTCATGTCGGCCACGCCAACGTGCTGCTTGCGCCACTCCGGCATGCGATGGCGGATGTGGCCTTGGATTTTTTGCGCCAGTTCCTGGAAATAGGTGCTGGTGGTGCGGCCGCACCCGGGGCATGCGATGACCATCGGGATGAACGCACGCAGCCCCATGGTCTGCAGGATCTCCTGTGCCACGATAACTTCCTGGGTGCGATCGCCATTCGGCTCCGGCGTCAACGACACGCGGATCGTGTCGCCGATGCCCTCCTGCAACAGCACGCTCATGGCGGCGGTCGAGGCAACGATGCCCTTGCTGCCCATGCCTGCCTCGGTCAGGCCCAAGTGCAGCGGATAGGAGCAGCGCGCCGCCAGATTGCGGTAGACGGCGATGAGGTCCTGTACGCCGCTGACCTTGGCGCTGATGACGATCATGTCGGACGCCAATCCCAACGACTCGGCACGTTTGGCGCTGTCCAAGGCGGAAACCACGATGGCCTCGCGCATCACGTCGATGGCCGCGAGCGGCGCAGCGAGTTTGGAATTCTCATCCATCATGCGCGTGAGCAGATCTTGATCGAGGCTGCCCCAATTCACGCCGATGCGCACCGGCTTGGCGTAGCGCACCGCCGTTTCGATCATTTCCGCAAATTGCGGATCACGCTTGCTGCCGCGGCCGACATTGCCGGGATTGATGCGCAACTTGGAGAGCGACTCGGCGCAAGCGGGGTGCGTCTTCAGCAGCTTGTGGCCGTTGAAATGGAAATCACCGACCAGCGGCGTGCTGATGCCCATCGCGTCGAGCCGCTCGCGGATATGGGGGACGGCGGCGGCCGACTCATCGTTGTTGACCGTGACTCTGACCAACTCGGAACCGGCTCTTGCCAGCGCCTTGACCTGGTTCACGGTGCCCTCGATGTCGGCGGTGTCCGTGTTGGTCATGGATTGCACGACGATGGGCGAGGTGCCGCCGATGGAAACAGAACCCACTTTAACGGCCAGGGAATGCCTTCGAGATCTCATGGCGGCATTATACCGCAGGCGGTCAACGCCCTAAGGGGAGGCGCGAGTTAGCCTGGCGGGAACGGGAAAGAGCAGTTCCCGCCAGGCTAACTCGCGCCCCCTGTCATGGCCGTCAGCCACCCATCACCAGGGACGCTCATGATCGAGAGCACTACTGCGCGGTTCCGCCGTTGTCGATTTTTGGCGCCGCCACGAAGGGCTGGATGCCGAAGTTCGGATAAACCTCGCTCGGATAGTAAAAAGTGCCGTCCTTGACCACCATGGCAATGCCCTTGATCGCCTTGAGGTTTTGGGTGGGATCGCCGGGGACCAGGAAGAAATCGGCGAGCTTGCCCTTCTCGATGGACCCCATGCGCTGGTCCTGCCCGAGGTAGCGGGCCGAATCGAAGGTGGCGCGCTTGAGAATCTCGGCGGGCGTCATGCCGGCGAGCTGGTAGAGCTCCAGCTCGCGGTGGTAGGTAAACGCGCCGCCGGTGTCGGTGCCGAACACGATGAAGATGCCGCGATCGTGCAGCATCCGCACCGTGGCGACCAGCTTGTCGAATGCGCCGCGGTAGGCTTGGTCGTCGCCCGGGGCGGACGTGTCCACCAGCGCCTTCATTTCCCCGCGTTGCCAGCCGATCGGCATATGCGCGAAATAATCGACGGCTCCCGGTGGAATTTGCCCGTCGCGGCGCTGCGTCAGCTGTTCGTGGATGCCGAGCGTCGGGTCGATGGCGATCTTGCGCTCCACCATCATGTTGATGGTGTGTTGCACCCTGTCGCTGTTGAGATCGAGACTGGGCAGCCGCTTGAGCGCGGTGAGCCGGAACAACGTGCGCGTATCTTCCTCGGGTTGGATGACCCAGCCGAGCACGAATTGGTTGATATGGGTGATCTCATCGTAGCCGGCCGCCATCATGGCATCGGCGTTCGAGAAAGCCGGAATGTGCCCGGCGACCCTCATGCCCAGCAGATGTGCCTCCTTGGCCATCGCCGGCACCCAGGCGGGGTTCATGCTGTTGTAGATCTTGATCTGCCAGAAGCCGCGGGCGCCGTACCAACGTACGGCGTCGACAGCCTGAGCCTCGCTGTCCACCAGGATGCCGTTGTTGGCGCTGAACGGGCTCTTGCCCTCGATGAAGCCGGAACGCACCACGTGCGGACCACCGATGGTGCCGTCGTCGATGCGCTGGATGAGCTTGTCCAGCACCGCATTGTCGTTGCCCATATCCCGGACCGTGGTGATGCCGGCGACCAGGTTCAGAAGTGCGTCGCTCTGACCCAGGTGTGCGTGCATTTCATACATGCCCGCCAGCAGCGTGCCGCCGGCGCCCTCGATGGTCACTTCACCGGGAGTCGCCGGGCTGTCGAGCGGCTCCACCGCGGCGATGATCCGGTCCTTCACCACCACGGACAGCGGTGCGGTCAAGGTGGAACTCTTGGGGTCGAACAAGCGGACGTTGCGGATGCGCACGGGCGCGTCGTAGCGATGTGCGACATGGTGTTCGATGGTCTCGAAGCGGGCGCTGGACCAGGCGGTGGCCAGGGCACGCAAACGCGTGTCTTCTCCCTCGTAGCCCGCCCGCACCAGCAGGATGCTCGGGTCGGGTGCTGCAAACAATTGGCCTTGCGCGTCGAGCAGCAGGATCGTGGGATCAAGATCGATGCCGATCAGATCGTAACGGGTGACCTCGAGCGGTCCACCGGTGCCTTGGACTGTGATGGTCTCGCCCTTTTCAATGCGCAGCACGCCGCCGGGCAGCCCGTCCAGCGACTTATTGGCGGTCTTCAACAGTGCGCGTGCATACACGCCGTCCGCCCAGGGACTGGCAGACTGCGCGATGTACAGCCGCGGCTGCACGGATTTGGCGTGACCCTTGCCGGTGGAATCGGTCCACTGCGCGAGGCGGCCCTTGCGCGCGAATTGTTCCGCGACTTTGCTGCCGAAGGTGGTGGTGCCCTTGATGGCCCATTGCAACGGCAACCCGTCGGCGTCCAATTGCAGCGTTTCCGAAATCGTCGGCCCGCGACCGTTGTTCTTGACGTCGAAGTCGATGCTGGTCTTTTCACCTTGCGTTTGCGCAATCAAGTGACCAATGTTCTTGCCGCCGAAGATCACGCTGTAGGTTGCGGTCTGTGCAAGCGCGGACAGGGGCATCGCCAACAAGAACAAAAGGCCGAGCCTGCAGCGGCCAGAAGCTGTGGATCCGATGGTCATGGATACTCCCAAAGATGGGTAGGAAAACCGATAGGCTAAAACAACTGATGAGCTAGGAAAGCAGCCGCGTCAGTGCTGCAAACGCGGGCAATGTGATGACGTCGTTGGCCGCGCTGCTTGCCACTGGATGCGAGGCGAATCGTGCGATCACGACCTCCGACTTCGGCGCTACGTAGAGCCGCTGGCCGTGGATGCCGCGGCCTTCGAATATGCCGGATTGCTCCGGTCCCACCCACCACATGTTGCGATACGAGTAACCCGGCAGCAGCGTATAGCCGGCCTTGTCGAACTTCGCGGGATCGGATCCGCGGCGGATATCAGCCACGACCGCGGCGGGGATGACCTGGCGTCCTTGCCAGCCGCCTTCGCAGCGCAGAAGTTCGCCGAAGCGCGCCATGTCGCGCAGATTCGCATTGAGTCCGCCGCCGCCCATCGCGACGCCGATCGAGTCCACGGCCAGGTACGCGTCCTCCTCGCAGCCGATGCGCGACCAAATTCCTTCACTCAGCATGCGTGCGAGCGGCATGCCGCTGACCCGTGCCATGATCCAGCACAGTATCTCGGTGTTGACCGTCTTGTAGTCGAAGGCTACGCCGTGTTCGCCGAGCTTGCGCAGCGTGACGAGGTACTCATAGTAATTTCCCGGCCCGGCGTAGTCGGCGGGACGCGGCCGCAGGCCGCCGGCGCGGCCATATTTCCAAATCTCAGCGAGCGGGTCGGCATAGGTCTCTGAATAGGCGACTCCAATCTGCATGTCGAGCACTTCGCGCAAGGTGGCGTCCGCATAAGCGGTGCCCTGCATTTCCTCGAGGTAGTACGGGACGAGCTTGTTCTCGTCGAGCACACCCTCGTGCAGCATCACCGCCGCCAGGGTGGCGGCGTACGATTTGGTGATGGAGAAGCAGGCATGCGTGCCGTGCGGCTGCAATGCACCAAAGTAGCGTTCGTAAACTCGGCGGCCGCGATGCAGGACGACGATGCCGTCCGTGTATGTATCGAGCAGGGATTGCGCCCAGGTGAGCCGCCGTCCTTGCAGATCTTCGAACGCCAGCGCGTCGATGAGTGCTCCCGAAGCATCGATGTAGGCGCCGAGATCGCTGCGCGCCGCGGCGCCGCGCCATACGGGCACCGTGGGCAGGAGTTCGCGCATGTGCGACAAGGTCCAGCGGATTTCCGGGAACTTGAGAAACTTGTCATCCTCGAAGCGGATGCGTTTCCCGGCGGGGGGAGGTGCCCCTTGCATCCATCCCAATACGTTCGGGTCGGATGCGCTGCCGTCCAGGTAGCGTGTGCCTTCGAATTCAAGTGTGCCGGGTGTCATCTTGTCCGCAACCTCAAGGCTGCATAATACGCACATGACAGCGAGAATTGTCTACTCGACCGGGATCGGCACGCTGTGTCCCAATTGCCGGCGTCCTGTGCGTGAGTGCGTGTGCCCAAAGGGTGCGCCGGGGGCCGCAAAGCCTGCTGCGATACGCGTCGGCCGCGAGACGAAGGGACGTGCCGGCAAGGGCGTGACCACGGTCGTTGGTGTGCCCGTGAGCGAGGCGCAGCTGGAGGAGTTGGCTGCGAAACTGAAGAAACGCTGCGGCTCCGGTGGCACCGTGCGCAGCGGTGTCATCGAGATCCAGGGCGACCACCGGGACGGCATCGTGGCCGAACTCATCAAAATGGGCTGGCAGGCGAAAAAATCCGGTGGGTAAAAGTCCGGTGTGTAAACCGTGGCGTTTTCGGTATCATGAGCCCATCGCGATAAGAGCTGTCTGGAGAGAGTCCTCAGATTCAGAGGACCGCCGAAGGCGCAACCGCCCGGAAACGCTCAGGCACATGAACGGCAGACTCTCGCGATCTCTGGAGAGCGAACGCATCCGGCGCTTACCCGCCGAGGCGATCCACCGAAGGGGAGCAGCGCCGCCACGCAGCGCGCAATCTCTCAGGTCTGAAGGACAGAGGGGCGAAGGCACCGGAGTGCTCGTTTCTTTGTATTCATTCGCGGCGAGGTTGCCATGGGCCTGAGAACTCCTCTGTATGATCTGCACGTCGGGCAAAACGCAAAAATCGTCGACTTCGGCGGCTGGGACATGCCGCTGCATTACGGCTCGCAGCTCGAGGAGCATCATGCGGTGCGCCGCGACGCGGGCATGTTCGATGTATCGCACATGGCGGTAGTGGATCTCACCGGCGGCCGCTGCCGGGAGCTGCTGCGCGTGCTGCTGGCCAACGATGTGGCGCGCCTCAACGTTTACGGCAAGGCGTTGTACACCTGCATGCTCAAGCCCGACGGCGGTGTGATCGACGACCTGATCGTCTATCTGGTATCGGATACCTGGTACCGTCTGGTGGTCAACGCGGGCACGCGCGACAAGGACCTATTCTGGATTCGGTCGCGCGCCGAGGAGTACGGCGTGTCGGTGCTCGAGCGCACCGATCTCGCCATGATCGCCGTGCAGGGGCCGAACGCACGCGGCAAGGGGGCCGCGCTGCTGGCACCCGCGCAGCAAGCTGCGGTGCTCGAGTTGAAACCCTTCAGCGGCGCCGCATTCGGTTCCTGGTTCGTGGCGCGCACCGGCTACACGGGCGAGGATGGCTTCGAAATCATGCTGCCGGCGACCGATGCCGCCGATGCGTGGAGGCGCCTGCTGGCACACGGCGTACAGGCGGCCGGCCTCGGTGCGCGCGACACCTTGCGCCTGGAAGCCGGAATGAATTTGTACGGCAATGACATGGACGAGCAGCACCATCCTCTGGAATCCGGACTCGCGTGGACCGTGGCCTTCGAGCCTGAAGACCGTGACTTCATCGGGCGCGCGGCATTGCAAAAGGCGCGCCGGGCGGGTTGCGACCGGCTCGTGGGTTTGTTGCTGGAAGAGCGCGGTGTGTTGCGCAGTCATCAAAAGGTGCTGGCCGCGGGCGCACCCGGCGAAGGCATGGTAACGAGCGGAACGTTTTCGCCCACGTTGAACCGCTCGATCGCGTTGGCGCGCGTACCAAACGCGACCGGGGCCAGCGTGCAGGTGGAAATTCGCGGCAAGATGCATGCGGCGCGGGTCGTCAAACCGCCGTTCGTGCGTCACGGCAAGACACTGATCGACATTTAGCCAAGAGGTATTCACGTGAGCAACATTCCAGCCGACTTGCAGTACACCAAGAGTCACGAGTGGGTGCGTCGGATCGAGGGCGGCGCCGTGGAGATCGGCATCACGGAGCACGCGCAAAGCGCGCTCGGCGACCTCGTGTTCGTCGAGGTTCCGGAAGTCGGCCGTGCAGTGCGCGCGGGCGAAGCATGCGCGGTCGTGGAGTCGGTGAAGGCGGCGTCCGATGTCTACAGTCCGGTCACGGGCACGGTGATCGCCGGCAACGGCGCGCTGGCCGGGAAGCCTGAGCTGCTCAATCATGACCCATACGGCGAGGGCTGGCTGTTTCGCGTGCAAACGGCGGCGGAACTTGCGCCGCTCATGAACGCCGCGGCTTATGCGAGCTATCTGGAAGACGAGTCGAAGTAGGAGGGCCGATGGCATTCATACCGCACACCAGCGAGGACATCGCGCAGATGCTGGAATCGATCGGCGTAGAGTCGATTCAGGATCTGTTCGACGAGATTCCCGCGAACTTGCGCGCCGGCGGGCTCGACCTGCCGCCGGCGTTGACCGAAATGGAGGTTGCGCGCTTGATGAACGAGCGTGCGGCCGCGGACGGGCGCCCCTTGAGCTTCATTGGCGCAGGAGCCTATGAGCATCACATACCGGCGCCGGTGTGGGCGATCACGACGCGCGGCGAGTTCTATTCCGCCTACACGCCCTACCAGGCGGAGGCGAGCCAGGGCACGCTGCAACTGATTTACGAATACCAGTCCATGATGTGCGCGTTGACCGCCATGGAGGTGTCGAATGCGTCGTTGTATGACGGCGCCTCGGCGCTGGCGGAGGCCTGCCTCATGGCGATACGCGCCAATCGCGCCTCGAATTCGCGCCGCGTGCTGGTGCCGCGCACCGTGAATCCGATTTATGCGCAAGTGGCGCAGACCATCGCCGGCAACCAGGACGTGGGTTTCGATTTCGTGGACTTCGATGCGGCCGGCCGCCTGCCGCTCGAGGCACTGCGGGCCCACGAGGGCAAGGGCCATACCGCACTGGTCATACAGCAGCCGAATTTCTTCGGCAATCTGGAAGACGTGGATGCTCTCACGGATTGGGCGCACGCCAACAAGATGATCGTGATTGCGGTCGTCAACCCGACATCCCTGGGACTGCTGAAGCCTCCGGGCGAGTGGGGCACGCGCGTGGAGGGACATGCCGGTGCCGACATCGCCTGCGGCGAGGGCCAGCCGCTCGGCGTGCCGTTATCCTGCGGCGGTCCCTATTTCGGCTTCATGGCGACACGCATGCAGTACGTGCGGCAGATGCCGGGCCGCGTCGTGGGACGCACCGTCGATACGGAAGGCCGTCCGGGTTTCAGTCTGACGCTGCAGGCCCGCGAGCAACACATACGCCGCAGCAAGGCGACCTCGAACATCTGTACCAACCAGGGTTTGATGGTGACGGCTGCGACCATTTACATGAGCCTATTGGGCGCCGAGGGTCTAGAAGCGGTGGCGCAGACCAGCCTGCAGCGCACCGCGGACCTGGTCGGTGCGCTCGAGCAGGTGGCTGGCGTGAGGCGGGCATTCCCCGGACCGCATTTTCATGAAGCCGTGCTGCTGCTCGACAGGCCCGTAGCGCCCGTGCTGGCGGCGCTCGCGCGCCGCGGTATCGTGGGTGGACTGGACATCACTCCGTGGGTGGGCCACTTGGGCCATGCGCTGCTGGTGTGCGCGACCGAGACCAAGATGGCCGCGGACATAGAGGCGTATGCGAGCGCGCTGCGCGACGTCATGAGCGCATCGCGCGCGGCGGCTTGAAAGGAAAACCATGAGCGACCTGCAATTACGAGAGCCTCTGATATTCGAACTCAGCAAGCACGGACGCGGCGCGCGCACCCAATACCCGGCCAGAGCCGCCGGCGGCGCAACGGCCGCGGGCGATGGCGATGGCTATGGCGCGGGCGCTGCCGCCGCCGCCGTACCCGCGCATTTGCGCAGGACGAAACCGCCCATGCTTCCGGCGGTGTCCGAGCTGCAGGCGGTGCGCCATTACACGCGTCTGTCGCAGATGAATTTTTCCATCGACACGCACTTCTATCCGCTCGGCTCCTGCACGATGAAATACAACCCCAAGGCGTGCAACACCTACGCCATGCTGCCGGAGTTCCTCGGCCGCCACCCGCTCGGTCCCGAGCCGCAGGGGTTTTTGGCGTGCATGTACGAGTTGCAGGAAATGCTGCAGGAGATCACCGGCATGCAGGCCGTGAGCCTTACGCCCATGGCGGGTGCGCAGGGTGAGTTTGCCGGGGTGGCCATGATCCGCGCCTATCATCGCGCCCGCAACGATGCGGCACGCAACGAGATCATCGTTCCGCAGGCCGCGCACGGCACGAATCCTGCGACGGCGGCGATGTGCGGCTGCACGGTCAAGGAAGTTCCGTGCGACGCCAACGGCGACATCGATATCGACGCGCTCAAAGCTGCGGTGGGGCCGGCGACGGCGGGAATCATGCTGACCAACCCCTCGACGCTCGGCGTGTTCGAATACAAGATATCCGAGGTTGCGCGCATCGTGCATGAAGCCGGCGGATTGCTCTACTACGACGGGGCCAATCTGAACGCCATCCTGGGCAAGGTACGACCCGGCGAGATGGGCTTCGACGTCATCCACATGAACTTGCACAAGACCTTCTCCACCCCGCACGGCGGTGGCGGACCCGGTTCCGGCGCCGTCGGGGTCAGTGCGCGTCTCAAGGCTTTCCTGCCGCTACCCATCGTCGGCAAGGACGGCGCCCGCTATCGCTGGTTGACCGAGCGCGACCTGCCGCAGTCCATCGGGCGCTTGTCGGGCTTCATGGGCAATTCCGGCGTCAATTTGCGCGCCTACATCTACATGCGGCTGCTCGGTCGCGAGGGCATGGTGCGGGTGGCGGAATTCGCGGCGCTGAATGCCAACTATCTGCTGAAGCGGCTGCAGTCTCTGGGCTTCGAGGCGGCGTACCCGAACCGGCGGGCCAGCCATGAATTCATCATCACGTTGAAGCAAGAGAGCAAGGTCTACGAGGTGTCGGCAATGGATGTGGCCAAAAGGCTGCTCGATTATGGATTCCATGCGCCGACGACCTACTTCCCGCTGCTGGTGCCCGAATGTCTGCTGGTAGAGCCGACGGAGACGGAAGCGAAGGAAGATTTGGATCGATTTTGTGACGCAATGAGCGCCATTCGCACCGAAATGCAGCAAGACCCCAAGAAACTCACCACCGCGCCGCATACAATGCCGGTGCGGCGCCTGGACGATGTGCGCGCAGCGAAACAGCTGGACCTGGCGTGGAAACCCGCCGCTTGAACCGGCACGGAAAACGCTCTTGAAAACGCTCTTGAATCAGTCATAGAGAAAACCTCGGTCGGCATACGCCTCGCCAGGAACCGCCTGACTCCTGAACTTGTCCGAGCACGGTCACTATCCACATCTCACACCTAGGAACGGCATGCTCCGCACCTCGTTACTTTTGACGTTTTCAGCCTTTTTGGCGGCGCCGTTCGCCGCAGCAGTCGCCGCCGGCACGGGGCCCGCGACTCCCGTGGCGGTGGCGGCGCCGGGGATTCCCGCCACGCCGGCCAACTGGGCGCAGACGCTGGAGCGCATCGCCACGGGGGTGGTCACCATTCAGATCGACAGCACGCGCGCGTTCGATACGGAATGGAATACCACGGCGCAGGCGACCGGGTTCGTGATCGATGCCAAGCGCGGGCTGATCTTGACGAATCGTCACGTGGTGACGCCGGGTCCGGTGATCGCCCAAGCGATTTTCCTGAATCGCGAGGAAGTACAGCTGTATCCCGTGTACCGCGATCCGATCCACGACTTCGGGATCTATCGTTACGATCCGGCGAAGCTGAAATTCATCCAGCCGGCCGAATTGCCGCTGTACCCGCAGGGCGCCGTGATCGGCAGAGAGATCCGCGTGGTGGGCAACGATGCGGGCGAGCAGCTTTCGATTTTGGCGGGCACGCTGGCACGCTTGGATCGTGAGGCGCCGGAATACGGTTACGGCAAGTACAACGATTTCAACACGTTCTATTACCAGGCTGCTTCGGGCACGTCCGGCGGTTCATCCGGTTCACCCGTGATCGACATCGAGGGGCGCGTGGTCGCGCTCAATGCCGGCGGCGCAACCGGCGCCGCGTCGAGTTTCTACCTGCCGCTGACGGCCGTCACACGCGCATTGAAGTACATCAATGCCGGCAAGCCGGTGCCGCGCGGCACGCTGGAGACCGTGTTCAAGTACACACCCTACGACGAATTGCGGCGGCTTGGCCTGAATGCCGACACCGAGACGAAGATGCGCGGCGCAAATCCCAAGCTCACCGGCATGCTGGTGGTGGAGGATGTGCAGCCTGGTTCGGGCGCCGACGGCCTGCTGGTTCCGGGCGATATCCTGGTAGGCATCGACGGCAAGCCGGTGCCGGAGTTCTTCACGCTCGAAGATGTTCTCGACAGCCATGTCGGCGAACGCATCAGTATCGAAGTCCAGCGCGGCACGGAAACCGTGCGGCACGATCTCGACGTGCTGTCCTTGAGCGCGATCACCGCCGATGAGTACATCGAATTCGGCGAGGCTGTCGTGCACACGCTGTCTTATCAGCAGGCGAGACACTTCAATGTGCCCATCAAGGGCGTGTACGTCGCCAATCCCGGCTACGTGTTCGGTGCTGCCGGGATTCCGCACGCCGCGCTGATCAGTTCGTTCAACGGCAGGAAGGTGGAGAATCTCGCGGATTTCTCCAGCGCCCTAGCCGAGCTTGCCGATGGCGCCGAAGCCGCGGTGCGCTACGTCACGCTGGAGGATCCGCGGGCCGTGCAACTCAAGGTGATCCGCATGGATCGCCGTTGGTTCCCGGCGCGTCAATGCAAGCGGGACGACACGCTGGGCACGTGGCCATGCGTCAGCATCAGTCCCGGCCCGGCGCCAACCGTGTCCGCGCCGGCGTCGACTCAATTCGCCAAGACGGGCGATCCGCGCATCGATCGCCTGGCGCCTTCGCTGGTCATGGTGAACTTCGACATGCCATATTCGGTATCCGGTGTCACCGAAAAGAATTATCACGGCACCGGCATCATCATCGACGCGCAGCGCGGTTTGGTGGCAGTGGACCGCAATACCGTGCCCGTGGCGATGGGCGACGTGCGCGTAACCTTCGCGGGTACGGTTGAGGTGCCGGGCAAAGTGGTCTTTGTTCACCCACTGCACAACCTGGCGGTCATCTCCTATGACCCGAAATCCATCGGCAATACGCCGGTGCGCTCGGCCAGCCTCGCCACGAAGACGCTCAACCCGGGCGATGACGTCTGGGTGGTCGGCCAGCGCGGCGACTCGAAGCTGCTATCGCAAAAGACGCAAGTTTCCAGCATCGACGTGGTGGCATTTCCGCTTTCGCGCACCTTGAGATTCCGCGACAGCAATCTCGAGGCCGTGAACCTCATCAATCCGCCGACGGACTATGACGGCGTGCTGAGCGACGAGAAAGGCAACGTGCTGGCGACCTGGTCGAGCTTCGCGTTCGAGTCGCAACGTGATCTGGAACAGATCAACCGCGGAATTCCCGCAGACTTTTTATCCGAAATGCTCGCCATCGTTGCCGACGGCCGGCCGTTGTACTCGTTCGAGGCCGAATTCGACGTGCAGTCCCTGGCGGGTGCACGCGAGCTGGGCTTGCCCGACAGTTGGGTGCATCGTTTCGAGGATCACAGCCCCGAACGTCGTCAGGCGCTCAGCATCGACCGCTTGGTCGCCGGTGCGCCGGCCGCAACGTTGCTCGAGCCCGGCGACCTGTTGCTCGCCATCGACGGCAAAGTCGTGAACCGATTCCGCGAAGTTGAGCGCGCGGTGCAAAGTCCCGAAGTGTCGGTCACCGTGTGGCGCAATGGCGCAGAGAAGACCGTGAAGATGAAGACCGCCGTGTTGCACGGTAGCGATGTCGACCGGGTCGTGATTTGGGCGGGCGCCACGCTGCAGGCGCCGCAACGCGCGCTGGCTGCACAGCGCGGCATCCCGCCTGACGGCGTGTTCGTGTCGTTCTTTTTCTACGGCTCGCCGGCGACGCATTACGGCCTGTACGCCGGGCGCCGCATCACGCAAGTGGACGGGCAGCGCACGCCGGATTTGGACGCCTTCATACGCGCGGTCAGCGGCCGGCCGGATCGCTCCTCGCTGCGCCTGCAGACCTTGAGCTGGAACGGCCAGACCGACGTCATTACCTTGAAGCTCGACAAGCACTTCTGGCCGGCGTACGAATTGCGCAGGCATGAGGACGGCACCTGGTCGCGTACCGCGCTCGATCCGGTCGAGCGATGATCGACAACGCAACCGCGGCAGATTTCGAACAAGTCCTGTCGATTTACAACGAGGTCATCCGCAATACCACGGCGGTGTATGCGGATGCAGAATTCGACGAGCCGAGCGGCAGGATTTGGTTCGAAACCAAGCTCTCCAGCGGCTTTCCCTTCATCGTGGCGCGCGATGCCGCCGGTGTTGCCGGCTTCGGCGCCTTCGGCGCATTCCGTGCATGGCCTTGCTACCGGCACAGCGTCGAACACAGCGTGCACGTCCGTGCCGACTGCCGCGGCAAGGGGATCGGCCGGGCCCTGCTTCAAGAATTGATGGTGCGGGCGTCAGCCAAGGGCATGCACGTCATGGTCGCCGCGATCGACACCCAGAATGTCGCTTCGATCCGGCTGCATGAAAGCATGGGCTTCAGGCCTGTAGGACACTTTCATGAGGTGGGTTTCAAGTTCGGGCGGTGGCTCGACTTGGATTTTCTGGAATTCATCATTCCTCCGCCTTCGGCACGTTGAAAAAAACGGGGATTGCGACACAGAACGGCGATCGTGCACTCAAGCGGCGTTTGCTCCGTTCGTAGTCTTGTTATCATGACCCGGTGGTAAGAGCTACCCAGACAGAAATCGAAGAGGCCGTCGAGGCGCTGCGTGCCGGCGACTTGGTGGTGTTTCCGACCGAAACCGTTTACGGCCTCGGTGCGAATGCCTCAAATCCGGCCGCAGTCCGCAAGATCTTCGAGGTCAAGGGCCGGCCGGCCGACCACCCGGTGATCGTTCATCTGGACGATCCGCGTTATTTGCATCGCTGGGTTTCCAATCTGCCGCCCGTGGCAGAGCAGCTGGCGGCCAAATTCTGGCCCGGACCCTTGACCCTGATTCTGCCCAAGGCGGAAAACGTCAACGACATCGTCACCGGAGGCCAGGACAGCATTGGAATTCGCGTGCCCTCCCACCCCATGGCGCAGCAGTTGTTGAAGGCATTCGGCGGCGGCATCGCGGCGCCGTCGGCGAACCGCTATGGCCGCTTGAGCCCCACCAAGCCGGAACACGTCCGTGACGAACTTGGCGATGCGGTCAAGGTGATTCTCGACGGCGGTGACTCCCCGATCGGGCTCGAGTCGACCATCGTCTCATGCCTCGATAATTCCGCCCGCCTGTTGCGGCCGGGTTCCATCACCCGTTCGCAACTGGAGGGGGTGGTCGGCGAGCTCGCGGTGGGAGGGCCGGTGCCGCGCAGCTCCGGAGACCGGCAGCTGCATTACGCGCCGTCGACACCGGTCGAAATCGTTCCGTCCGACGATCTGGAAGCGCGCGCCGGCGAGATCCTGGCCCGCGAGGAGAAGGTCGCCGTGCTGGCGATGCGTCCGCCGCTGCACACGCAGCGTCACATGACCTGGATCAACGCGGGCAAGAAGCCGGAGGCGTATGCGCACAATCTCTACAGCCATTTGCGCACACTGGACCGCGCCGGCTGCGTGCGCATATTCGTACAGAGCGTGCCTGCCGGCGAGAAATGGGCCGCGATTCTCGACCGCCTGCAGCGCGCCAGCGGCATGGGCGACGACTCCTTGGAATTGAGCGTCGGGTAGGGGCCGGTAAGTTCGTGAGCGCCCGCAACCGTACCATCGTCGAGGAGGCATTCGAGCTCGATCCACAGCAAGATCCTTTTGCCGCCGCGGCCGTGCGGCACCTGGTGCAGCGCTACGGCTCGCCGTTGTTCATCATCGACGCTGAGCGCGTGCGCGCCCAATACCGGCGCCTCGCAGCTGCGTTGCCGGGCGTGGCATTGCATTACGCCCTGAAGCCGCTGCCGCACTCCTCGGTGATCAACACGTTGAATGCGGAGGGCGCGTGTTTCGATCTGGCCACCAACGGCGAGGTCGATCTTGTCCGTCGCCTGAAAGTTGCTCCGGAGCGCTGCATCCATACCCATCCCATCAAGCGCGATTCGGATATCCGCACGGCACTGGCATTTGGCGTGCGGCATTTCGTCATCGACAATCCTGACGAGCTGCGCAAGTTCGTCAAGTTCCGCTCGCGCGCTGCGCTCTTGATCCGGGTGTGTTTCCGCAGTCCCGCAGCGGTGGTCGACTTGTCGCGAAAATTCGGCTGCGATCCCGAAGCGGTCGGCGATTTGCTGCGGTTGGCCGCCGAATTGCGCATCAAAATCGAGGGTCTGTCTTTCCACGTCGGTTCGCAGGCCGCCGATGCGGCCATGGTCGTCAAGGCCATCGGCGTATGCCGCGATCTGCTGCCGTTGGCGAGTCAGGCGGGACATGATTTGCGGATATTGGACATCGGCGGCGGTTTTCCGGTGGATTATCTGGGACGCGCGTTGTCGATCGAGGAATACTGCGCGCCGATCATGGCCGCGCTCGCCACTTTGCCGCCCGCCATCAGAGTCATTGCCGAACCCGGCCGCTACATCGCTGCGCCCTCGGCCATTGCAGTCGCCAGCGTGATGGGACGTGCCGAGCGCGACGGACATTGGTGGTACTACCTGGACGATGGGCTTTACGGCAGCTACAGCGGACAGATGTACGATCACGCCAAATACCCGGTCGAGGCGCTGGTGCCGGCGGGTCCCACGTTCCCATCGATCCTGGCGGGTCCGACCTGCGACAGCATCGATGTCATTCGCGAGGAAGTCGAGCTGCCCAAGCTCGATATGGGCGATCTGGTGGTCGGACGTGTGATGGGGGCATACACCTGGGCGTCTGCATCGGAATTCAACTTCTTTCCGCGTGCCACGGTGCTGGGGCTGGACCGCGGACGGCGCCTGTCGGCGAAGGCGGACCGTTGAACTTGAGCCGGCGTGTGTTGCTTGCGGGTATTGCCGGCGTGGGGCTGGCGCGCCCGGTGCTTGCGCGCCCCGGGCTTGCCGGCCCACGGCTTCTTGCGGGCGCGGCGGATGCGAGTCCGCCAACGAATGCGGCGGCCGGCAGGCGCATCGCGTTGCTCAATCTGCACACCAACGAGCATGTGGATATCGAGTATTTCCGCGACGGTGGGTATGTGGCCGGTGCGCTGGGGAGGATCGATCATGTGCTGCGCGATTTTCGCAGCGGCGACGCGCATGCCATCGATCCTGCGCTGATGGACTACCTGGTGCAGGTTGCCGCGAATTTGGGCCAGGACGCGCGCTTCAGCGTGATCTCAGGTTACCGCTCGCCGGAAACAAACCAGAAATTGCACGAGCGCAGCAGCGGCGTCGCACAGCACAGCCTGCACATGCAAGGCCGCGCCATCGATGTGCGCATGGCCGGCATCGATTGCGCCGACCTGGCTGCTCGCGCCGAGAATCTGCGCCGCGGCGGCGTGGGTTATTATCGCGCCTCGAATTTCGTGCACTTGGACACGGGTGCGTTCCGCACCTGGCGAGGATAGAGGTCCGACGTGCGGGCCGGCATGTCAGCCGCGTGGGCACTCGCCCTCTGTAATTTCAGCCTGGGGCTGGGGGGTTGTTCCGGGCCAACCTCGGGTCCTTCGACCTCGAGTTCGGCAGCGCCCGCCGATGCAGGTGCGAAGCTGTATGGCCAGAATTGCGTGCCGTGCCATCGTGAGGACGGTAAAGGCGTGCCCGGGGTCTACCCCAGCCTGGCCGGTTCGCCCGTGGTCAATGGCGATCCGGTGGAATTGGCCCAGTGGGTGCTCCTCGGCAAGAGACCTCCATCCATGCCCGCCGGTCGGTATGCGGCGCAAATGCTGCAGTTCGGCTGGATGAAGGATCAGGATGCGGCCGCCCTGTTCACCTACCTGCGCTCGAATTTCGGCAATGCGGCGCCGCCGGTCGATGCCGCCACGATTGCCGGCGCACGGCCGTGAAATCCGCGACCGCCATTCACTCCATGGTCGAGCGCTGCCGCGCCGGCGAATATCCTCCCGCCGTGTGCCGATTGCACTCGGGATGGGTGGTCATGGGCGAGCGGCAAGTGCTGCCAGGCTACTGTCTTTTGTTGCCCGATCCGGTGGTGCCGGACCTCAATGCGCTGCAGGGCGATGACCGGATTCAATACATGGCGGACATGGGCCTGCTCGGCGATGCGCTCAAGTCGGTGACCGGCGCCGTGCGCATCAACTATGCGATTTTCGGCAATGTGGAGCCGGCGCTGCACGCGCATCTGTTTCCCCGGCACGCGGATGAGCCTGCGGAATCTCGCACCGCGCAGCCGTGGGCGCTCGACTGGCTGACGGCGCCGAGCTTCAGTGAAGCGCAGCACGACGGGTTCAAGGATCGTCTGCTGCAGGAACTGCGCCGCCGCGGCGCGTTGCGCTGACTAAAGTTTCAACCGCAGCTGGCGCACAATCGATTCCAGATCGGTGAGCGGCGCGGAGCAGGTCATTCCCGAACAGAGATATGCCGTCGTCTTATCCATGGCGCGTTTTTCCGCGAGTCCCGGCGGCAGCTGTGCCGACGCCGGAATGGCAAACAGCAGGCGCCGTGGCGCGTACCAGGCGCCGATTTGGCGCGTCCAGTCCTCAGCGGTGGCCGCGCCGGCGCCGGCTGCGCCGCGCACGATCAGCACTTGCGGCGGTGAGAGCCAATCCTCGAGGGCGGTCAAGAGGGCCATGTGCGCCTGCGGATATTGCTGCAGCGCTGTCCACCCCGCCTTGAGCGTGCGCTCGGCGGCATCCAGGTAAGACAGATCGCCAAGCAGATACCCCACGCGGCACAGCACGGAGGCGGCCACGGCGTTGCCGGACGGCAGCGCGTCGTCGCCGAAGCTCTTGCTGCGGTGAATGAGCTTTTCGTGATCGGCCGCGGTAAAGAAGAAACCGCCGTTGTTCTTGTCTTCGAACTGCGTCAGCAGCACCTCGAGAAGTTCGCGTGCGAACTGCAGATCGTCGCTGCGCCAGCGGGTCTGCAGCAATTCGAGCAGCGCGTCGGCGAGGAAGGCATAGTCATCGAGATACGCCGGCAAATGCGCGCGTCCATCCTTGAAGGTCGCGAGCAGCCGACCGTCGCGCCACACGCTGCGGCGCAGGAAATCCACCGCGGCGGCGGCGGCATCGGCCAAATCCTCGCGATTCAACACGCGCGCGGCAATCGCAAGACCCTTGATCATCAACGCATTCCAAGACGTCAAGACCTTGTCGTCGCGTGCCGGCCAAACGCGCTGGTTGCGGGATTTAAGCAGCGCGGCGCGCGATGCGTCCAGCAAGCTCTGTGCCTCGGCCAGCGGTACGGCAGTGCGCGCGGCGACGGCTTCGAGCGATTCATAGGTGTGCAAATGCCACGCACCGTCGAAATTGGCGGGCCGGTCCAGGCCGTAACGCGGCGCAAATACCGCGTATTGCGCCGGCGACAGCAGTGCCTGTACCTCGGCAGGGCTCCAGACATAGAACCTGCCTTCGTGGCCTTCCGAATCGGCATCCAGGCTGGAATAAAAACCGCCGTCGGCCGCACGCAGGTCGCGCAGTACCCAGTCGGCCGTGGCGGCCGCGGTGTGCGCGAACAAGGCCTCGCCGGTGGCGAGCGCCGCGTTCGCGTAGGCGCACAGCAACTGGCCGTTGTCGTAGAGCATTTTTTCGAAGTGAGGAATCATCCACTGTGCATCCACGGAATAGCGGGCGAAGCCGCCGCCGAGCTGATCGCACATGCCTCCCTCCGCCATGCGGGTCAGGGTGAGGCTGGCCATGTAGAGGGCCTGCAAATCCGGAGTGACTTCTGCCGAGGTGGCGTACCACTGGCGCATGCAGCGTTCGATGCTGCCGGGATGGGGAAACTTCGGCGCCTGCGTGAAACCGCCGTGCCGCCCGTCAAAGGAGCGCTCGAGCGCCGCACGCGCCTCGCGCAGCGGCGCATCATCCAGCATGGCGCCGGTCGCAGCGGCCGGCTCGATCGACGCGAATGCCTGTTGCAGCTGTATGCTCTGCTGCAGGATTTCCGCGCGGTGGCCGTGGTAGTACTCTGCGACTCGCCTCAGCAGGTCGCCGAACGCGGGCAAGCCGTAGCGCGCGTCCTTGGGGAAGTACGTGCCGCCAAAAAAAGGCTGCTGTTCGTCCGGCGTCAAGAACATCGTCAAGGGCCATCCGCCGGAACCATGCGTCAACATCTGCTGTGCGATCTGGTAGATCTTGTCCAAGTCGGGGCGCTCTTCGCGGTCAACTTTGATGTTGACGAACAATTCGTTCATCAACGCCGCGGTGGCGGGATCCTCGAAGGATTCATGCGCCATGACGTGGCACCAGTGGCAGGCCGAATAGCCGATGGACAGCAGGATGGGCTTGTCCTCCGATCGTGCGCGGGTCAGCGCGGCCTCGCTCCACGGATACCAGTCGACGGGATTCTCGGCGTGCTGCTGAAGATACGGGCTGGTCTCGTCCGCGAGGCGATTGCGCGGCATGCATTGCGTCCACAGTCGGTTAGAATGAGCGCCACTATAATCCGAAGTCATGCCTATGTCCGACGTCGAGTCCGCGGCGCAATTGCCTGCCTTGCGCCTTAAACGCAATGAAGATCGTCGCCTGAATGCCGGACACCTGTGGATCTTCAGCAATGAAGTCGACACCCAGCAGACCGCGCTCAACAAATTCAAGCCTGGTGATTGCGTGCGCGTCCTGGCGCACAACGACCGGGCCTTGGGGCTGGCATACGTCAACCCGCAATCCTTGATCTGCGCACGCCTGCTCTCGACGTGGTCCATTCCGGACGCGGCGTGGCTGGCGGCGCGCATTCGCATCGCGCTCGAACTGCGCGAACGTCTGTATCTCAAGCCTTTTTACCGGCTGATCTTCGGCGAATCCGACGGGTTGCCGGGTCTTATCGTCGATCGCTACGGTGCCACCTGCGTGGTGCAGATCGGTACGGCCGGGATGGAGCGCCTCAAGGAGCCGATTCAACGCGCACTGATCGACACCGTGGGCTGCGAGGCACTGCTGTTCAAGAATGACAGCGGATCGCGGGAGCTGGAGGGATTGCCGAGCTATGTCGAGACTGCATTCGGCCGCATCGACGATCTGGTGACGGTCGAAGAAGACGGCCTGCGCTTCCAGGCGCCGCTGGCATCGGGACAGAAGACCGGCTGGTTTTTCGATCAAGCCGCGAACCGCGGCGCGCTGCGGCATTACATGGCGCGCGGTGCGCGCGTGCTCGATGTGTTCAGTTATGTCGGCGCCTGGGGGGTGCGCGCCTTGCATGGCGGCGCCCGCGAGGTGCTGTGCGTGGACAGCTCGGCGGCCGCGCTGGAGCTGGCGGCGAGCAATGCGGCGCTCAACGGCGCTGAGGCAAGCGGCAAGGGCCGCGCGACGGGAGGCCCCCCTGGGCGCCTGCACACGATGAAGGGTGACGCCTTCGACGTGCTCGAGGAGCTGGCGGCCAAGGGCGAACGTTTCGACGTCGTGGTGATCGACCCGCCGGCATTCGCGAAGCGCAAGAAGGACCTGCCCAAGGCGCTCGCGGCGTACAAGCGTTTGAACCAGCTGGCGATGCAGTTGATCGGGGATGGCATCTTGGTGTCGTGTTCCTGCTCATTCCACGTGAGCGCCGAGGATCTTCAGGACGCCATCGCCAAAGCGGCCCGCAGCGCGCAGAGACACCTGCAGATCCTGCAATTGGGAGGCCAGGCGGCGGATCACCCGGTGCATCCCGCGATTCCCGAGACACGCTACCTCAAGGCCTATTTCTGCCGGGTCAGCGACGGTTTAAAATAGCACCCATACGACAGGCTCCTGATGCTCACCTACCCACACATCAATCCCATCGCCATTTCTCTCGGACCCGTGCGTGTGCATTGGTACGGGATCATGTACTTGATCGGCTTCGTCGCCGCGTGGTGGTTGGCGCGATATCGTGCGCGCCGCCCGGGATCCACCTGGACCGCTCTCGACATCGACGACCTGATTTTCTACTGCGCCATCGGCGTGATCCTCGGTGGTCGAAGCGGTTGGTGCCTGGTCTATGGGCACGATGTGATCGCCGAGCACTGGCTGAACGTGTTCCGCATATGGGATGGCGGAATGTCCTTCCACGGAGGGCTCGCCGGCGTGATGGTGGCGATCATCGTGTTCGCGAAGGTCAAGCGCAAGTACATCGCCGACGTCTGCGATTTCGTAGCGCCGCTGCCGGAGATCGGACTGATGACGGGACGCTTCGGAAATTTCATCAACGGCGAGCTGTGGGGCAAGCCGACCAGTTTGCCGTGGGGCTTCGGCGTGCCGGATGCGCAAGGCGTGCTGATTTCGCGGCATCCTTCGCAGCTGTACGAGGCGGGCTTGGAAGGCTTGCTGCTGTTCATCGTGATGTGGTGGTTCACCAGTAAGCCGCGTCCGCGGCTGGCGCCCACCGGGCTGTTTTTCTTCGGTTACGGCTGCGGTCGTTTCGCGGTCGAGTGGGTACGGCTGCCGGATGCCAACATCGGCTATCTGGTCGGCGATTGGCTGACCATGGGCATGCTGTTGACCACCCCGATGATACTCCTGGGCATCGTCATGATGAGCTACGCCTATTGGCGGCATCAGGGCACGGGCAACCTGGTTGCGGTGAAGGCCTGATGCGCCAGTATCTGGATTTCCTGCGCCACATCAGGATGCAAGGGACGGCCAAGGGTGATCGCACCGGTACCGGTACGCTCAGCGTATTCGGTTATCAGATGCGCTTCGACCTCAACGAGGGTTTCCCGTTGGTGACGACCAAGAAAATGCATCTGCGCTCCATCATCTACGAGCTTCTCTGGTTCTTGCGCGGCGACACGAACATCAAGTACCTGCACGAGCACGGCGTCAGCATCTGGGACGAGTGGGCGGACCAGGATGGCGAACTCGGACCGGTGTATGGCAGGCAATGGCGCAACTGGCCGACCGCCGACGGCCGCCATATCGATCAGCTGACGCAGGTGCTGCATCAGCTGAGAAGCAATCCGAACTCACGCCGCATCCTGGTGAGCGCGTGGAATGTGGGCGAATTGGACCAAATGGCGCTTCTGCCGTGCCATGCGTTGTTCCAGTTCTACGTCGCCGACCGTCGCTTGTCTTGTCAGCTCTATCAGCGCAGCGCGGATGCGCTGCTCGGCGTTCCCTTCAACATCGCCTCCTATGCCTTGCTGACGCATATGCTGGCGCAGCAGTGCGATCTGGACGTGGGTGACTTCGTGTGGACGGGCGGCGATTGTCATTTGTATTCGAACCACCTGGCGCAGGCGGATCTGCAAATGGCGCGCGCTCCCTACCCGTTGCCGCGGCTGCGCTTCGCGCGCAAGCCGCCGAGCCTGTTCGACTATGCGTTCGAGGACTTCGAGATTCACGACTATCGTCATCATGAGGCGATCAAGGCGCCGATCGCGGTATGAAGAAAAGTGCCGGCCGCCCGCGCGGCCCCCTGTACGAAGTCAGGCATTCCGACATCCACGGTCACGGCGTGTTCGCCCTGCGCCGCATCCGCAAGGGCACCACCATCATCGAATATCTCGGCGACCGCATCACGCACGCGGAGGCTGACGCGCGCTACGAGGACAAGGATCCGCGCGACAACCATACCTTTCTGTTCACGGTGGACGCCAAGACCGTGATCGATGCGGGCGTCAACGGCAATGACGCGCGCTTCATCAATCACGGGTGCGATCCCAACTGCCAGAGCACCACCGAGAAGAAGCGCATCTTCATCGAGAGCATCCGCACCATCCGGCCGGGCGAGGAGCTGGCTTACGATTATGAGATCCAGCGCGACGACGACGATCCTGCCGACGTCGATGAGATCTTCGCCTGCCGCTGCGGCGCCGCGAATTGCCGCGGCAGCATGCTCGAGGCGCCGAAGAAGCCGCGCAAGAAGCCCGCCAAGAAGAAGGCGTCCAAGCAAGCGCGTCGCGCGCGCAAGCATGGGCGTTAGCGAGGAACTCGGCGCGGCGGGTATCGCGGTTCGAGATGATTACCTGGGGCCGGGCCAGGTGCAGGCCTTGCTCGAGTGTCTGCATGAGCGACACACGCGCGGCGAGTTCGAGGACGCTCGAGTCGGTGCCCCGGGGAAATTGCAGCGTGACGCCGTCGTTCGCGGCGACCGGACCTGCTGGCTGGGTGAGCCGTTATTGGCGGCCGAGCAAGGGCTGCTGCTCGATTTCGAGCGGCTGCGGCTGCAGCTTAACCGCGATTGGTTTTTGGGATTGTTCGATCTGGAAGCGCATTACGCCTGGTATGCGCCGGGCGCCGGGTATGCGCGCCACGTCGATCAGCCGCGCGGCCACAGCGAGCGGCGGGTGTCGCTGATTTTGTATCTCAACGAGAACTGGGACGAGAGTGCGGGCGGGGAGTTGCAACTATTCGACGCGTCCGGTGGTTGCCGGTAT
>Ga0116228_10000538_pt1 | contig 28930 bp, 24 predicted proteins | sample S1TSphfallax_2_FD_89694 | JGI IMG/M metagenome (GOLD analysis project Ga0116228, IMG submission 89694) | Host-associated microbial communities from peat moss isolated from Minnesota, USA - S1T2_Fc - Sphagnum fallax MG | ecosystem: Host-associated > Plants > Peat moss > Unclassified | place... | reverse complement strand
GTAAATCTTGCTGTATAAGGGTTTGAGATTCCAAACAACCTTTTACTCTTAATGCTTATGGACTGGTAATTTTGCCGAATTTTGCCGAGTTTTTTCTGGACTCTTATTTTGGCGAAGGTATTGCTGATATATCGTATATCTCACTTAACAAAGTCTGTAAGTCTATAATTGGTTCAATGTCACCAGCTTGTAACGGGAGTGGAAAGGTCGGAATTACATCTGGTAAGTTAAAAGCGTATAAATCTGCAATTGGACGGTTATCGCTCCGAGAAATCAATATCCGATAGTCGGTCTGTACATGCTCACTCAATATTGGCATAAATTGACCTTCACGGAGTAAATCGATTTCGACTAAGTTAGTTAAGCTCCCTAATACTTTTTCTCGCTTTTCTATATAGTCCCGTCTTCCTTTACCTAGACGCTTATTAGTGGGAGACAAAATTTCTATTGTAGTAACTAATTTTTCTGTTCCTACTTCTTTGATCTCTAAATACCCTTCCTTAATAGCTATAGGTACTGGTATCCTAACTTTTAAAGGTTCGGAAGTTGAAGTTGCTAATGCTACATTGTTATTATGCTCATGTCTATTTTGTCGAGTTTTGACTACAACATCAGGAATACCAACTAATAGTGAATCATTTGCTCCATTATCTGTAGTTTCATACATACGAACTTCTACAGCAACTCGATACTTAGGACGCAGTTGAGGTGATAAAAATCTCGCAATTTCAATAATTAACCAGTGATGTACCCCAGGAAATAACTCAGGATGTTCTAAATATGGATTCATTCCAGGAAAGATCACAGTCATAATTTTTCTACTCTTATGATGAAATCTATAGTTGTCCTTAGTAAATACATTCTAATTCTAATTAAACTAATACCTGTCTCTTATTTCTTCTAAGGACTGCTATTTCTTCCTTGGAGAAAATCCCACGTTGTCTAATTACGAACATCTTTTGTCTTGTTCTGCTTCTGTATATTTCTTGAGCTATCAATTCTTGAGCGCGTGTCTCAATCTTCTTTTGACGCTCTAATGGAAGTTCTTTGATTTTATCGCTTAAACTTTTGCCCATTATTTAAAAATCCTCCTGTTCTAATTTTAGAAGATGGTTGTTGTATCTGGCATCAGCTTTTTTTTATCAATTGTTTGTAAAATTGTTTCTGGCTCACCCCTGATTTATCACCAGCCACAAGTATAATTGCTTGTCTTCTTGGATCAAAAGCGAAAGCTACACGCCAAACACCGCCACTAGCCTTAAAACGCAATTCTTTCATATTGCTGTGTTCAGAGCCATTAAGTGTGTCAACATGAGGACGTTTAACTTGAGATCCAAGTTGTTCTAATAACCTGGCTTTAGCAAGTAATTCATCTTTTACATCTTCAGGTAAAACATCGAATTCTGATTCAAAATCTTCATGAAGTTCAACTTTCCACACTAATCTATTGTTGACAATGAAATGAGTATACCAATAAATGAAACATAGAAACTGTCATTCTGTGAAGTGATAGCCGTTTAGCGCCATCACTCATCACCTATTTGCAAAATTTCACTAAAATTGCCGCAAAAATCTTAAGTCGCTATTATACAGACGACGAATATCATCTATTTGATGTAGTACCATTGCAAAGCGCTCCACACCAAACCCAGCAGCAAATCCACTATAAATTTCTGGGTCATAACCCACTGCTTTCAAAACATTGGGGTCAACCATTCCGCAACCCATTACTTCTAACCAGCGCCCATTCCATTCCAAGTCAACTTCCGCTGAGGGTTCGGTAAAAGGGAAATAACTGGCGCGAAAGCGAATTGGTAATTCGCCAAACATGGCTTGCAAAAATAATTTAACTGTACCTTTCAGGTCTGTAAAAGTCAGTCCTTCGTCTACAGCTAATAATTCTATTTGATGGAAAACCGCTGAGTGGGTAGCATCTACATTGTCTCGTCGATATACTCTCCCTGGCGCAACAATCCGGATGGGTGGCTCCTCGGTTTCCATGTAGTGAATCTGTACTGATGAGGTATGAGTCCGCAATAAATTACCGTCTGGTAAGTAGAATGTGTCCTGCATATCACGAGCCGGATGGTCTGGAGGAGTATTCAGCGCCTCGAAGTTATAGTAGTCCGTTTCCATTTCTGTCCCCTGGGCTACTGTGTAACCCATACCCACAAAAATATCTAAGGCTTGGTCAATGATGCTATTGAGGGGATGGATATGACCTTGGGGAAGGTAAATTCCTGGCATTGTCACATCCAGGGTTTCCGCTTCTAGCTGTTTTTGGATCTGGGCAGATTCTAAATGGGCGCGTTGTTGGTCGAGGCTGTCTTGCAGTTTCTCTTTGACTGTATTGGCGATCGCACCAATTTTAGGACGTTCTTCAGCACTCATTTGTCCCATGCTGCGGAGGAGCGCACTTAATTGTCCTTTTTTGCCGAGATAATTAATTCTGAGTTCTTCTAAACGTTCTAGGGAATCAGCAGAGGCGATCGCTGCTTCACCTTCCTGCTGTAAAGTTAAAAGTTGAGTTTCTAAATTATTAGTCATTAGGGATTTAGCATAAATCTATAGAGAACTGAGTACTTACCAAAGAGAGGCAGAGGGCAGGAGGCAGGAGGCAGAAGGTAAATCAAAGACTTTAACTTTTAAATCAGTAGAAAGACGCAAAAAAACTGAAGTATGTAACTAAAAGTGAAGTTAACTAAAAACATCTTACCTCCTGCCTCCTGCCTCCTGCCTCCTGCCTCCTATCTTAAGTATATAAACTACAAGGTTTTTACTTCTTTTAGTTTAAACTAGAGACGGAATTTTTCCGCAAATGCTCAATTAAGACATGAAAATATTAGTCAGCAACGATGACGGAATTTCTGCGCTAGGAATCCGCGCTCTAGCCAACTGTTTAGCAGAAGCTGGTTATGAAGTTACTGTAGTTTGTCCAGACAGAGAACGATCAGCTACAGGACATGGATTAACCTTATTACAACCAATTCGCGCTGAAATAGTGGATACCATTTTTCATCCTGCTGTGAAAGCTTGGGCTTGTGATGGTACACCTTCTGATTGCGTCAAGTTGGCTTTGTGGGCTTTATTAGATTCTCCCCCCGATTTAGTCTTATCTGGAATTAATCAAGGTGCTAATTTAGGTACAGAAGTTTTCTACTCTGGAACAGTTTCCGCCGCAATGGAAGGATTATTGGAAGGTATTCCGAGCATTGCTTTCAGCCTTGCTAGCCGTACTTGTAGAGATTTTCAACCAGCTGCTAAAGTGGCTGAACTTTTAGTCAACCAAATCAAAGCACAATCTCTACCAGATTTGATGTTACTTAATGTCAATATTCCTGCTGTACCTTGGGAAGAATTTGCTGGGATCAGTTTTACGCGTCAAGGTATGGGTCGTTACGTTGATGTTTTTGATCAGCGTGTAGACCCGCGAGGTAAAACTTATTACTGGTTAACCGGAGAATTTTTAGAAGAGGTACAACCAAGTCCAGGACTGAATTTACCAGAAGATGTCCCGATTGATATACATGTGGTTCGGCAAAATTTTATCAGTATTACTCCATTACAACATAATCTTACTTACATTAATGGTTTACAACAACTATCCCAATGGCAAATCAAGTTATCATAGATTTTGCTTTATCTGGTAAGATTTTAAGTTAATTTACTGACTTGCAGATCAAATTAAGTTATAAATTAAGGAGATACATAAAAATAAGTAAATATTTTTATAACATGTAGGCTCTAAAAATTTCCCGTAATGCCTCCTGCCCTCTCTTTATCGCCCGCTCAGTCCAGCAAGCAATACCCATGTCTAGGATAGAGAATCAATTTACCGTAAAGTTTTGGGGCGTTCGGGGTAGCATCCCCAGTCCAGGTTCCCATACTGTCCGTTATGGAGGTAACACCCCTTGTGTTGCTATGCAAGTAGGCGGGCAGCAATTAATTTTTGATGCTGGTACGGGACTGCATGTTTTAGGGCAATCTCTATTACCCTATATGCCCGTAGAAGGTCATATATTCTTTACTCACTCTCACTGGGATCATATCCAAGGATTTCCTTTTTTTACGCCAGCTTTTATCCAGGGGAATAAATTCCATATTTATGGTGCGATCGCCCCTGATGGCTCCACAATTGAACAGCGATTGAACGACCAGATGCTACATCCGAATTTTCCTGTACCTTTACAGATCATGCAGGCTAATCTGGATTTCCACGACTTGCTTCCGGGACAGACAATCAATATCGACGACATTCATATAGAAACGGGAAAATTAAATCACCCAGGAGAAGCCATAGGATATAGAGTTAACTGGCGTGGCGGTTCTGCTGCGTATGTTACCGATACCGAACATTTCCCCGACAGATTGGATCGGAATATCTTAGAGTTGGTTAAAAACGCCAATATTTTAATTTATGATTCTACATATACTGAAGAAGAATATAACTCGCCAAAATCTTCCAGAGTTGGTTGGGGACACTCTACTTGGGAAGAAGCTGTCAAAATAGCCCAAGCGGCGAATGTGAAAACTTTAGTCATCTATCACCATGACCCATCCCATAATGATGATTTCCTGGATGAAATAGGCAAAATGGTAGCTCTCAAGTTTCCTGATGCTATTATGGCCAGGGAAGGATTAGTACTGCGAGTTCCCATAGATGATGACTTATCAGAATCTTTTCCTATTAGTCAATCTACAGTCTAGTAGTTAAAATTGGAAGGATGCAGAAATTTTAGATTAGATTGGAGATTGAGGCTGCAACAGGAGCTTCCAGGATTTCACTTTGGTAAACAAAGGCAAATCGCTAGAAATAGCTTTGATTCAGCGATTGTGAAATTAAACCTAATATCTTACCAATCAAGCGTGCTAAATTTCTCTGAACATGGGTTTTCTGTTTTGGTCGCTTCTGGGACTACATTAGCCCCTAGACCAACTACTATTGCTCTTGGTAAATTTGATGGTGTTCATCTAGGACATCAAAAGGTAATTCAGCCAATTTTACAGTCAGCATCAACTACAGGCTTACAGTCCACAGTCGTTACTTTTCACCCCCATCCCCAAGAATTTTTTACGGGACAACCCCGCGCTCTGCTCACCCCATTAGAGGAAAAAGTCCAGCAATTGCGATCGCTAGGAGTAGAACAACTAGTATTACTACCCTTCGATAAAGAACTAGCTGCGCTGTCTCCTGAGGATTTTGTCAGCAAAATTCTGGTTGAACAACTGCAAAGTCGCAGAATTAGTGTTGGACAAGATTTTTGCTTTGGTAAACAGCGCACGGGAACCGCAGAGGATTTGCAATTAATCGCCGCCAAGTACAACATACCTGTCAACATCGTTTCTCTACAAACTTATACAGAAAATGCAACCACCGAAACTCAACCGAGCGAGGATATTCCCATCAGCACCTCTCTCATCCGCCAAATGCTAGAGAGCGGTGATATTTATTTGGCTAATAAGTTATTGGGTCGTCCCTATACACTTACCGGTGTCGTCCAGCTAGGACAACAATTAGGTAGAACTTTGGGATTTCCCACCGCCAACCTACTATTACCCAAAGATAAGTTTTTGCCCAAATTTGGCGTATATGCTGTGCGGGTATCAATCTTCGATACATCAGTAGATGCAGGGGACACTTTACAGGTAAAGCAATTGGGTGTGATGAATATTGGTCATCGTCCCACAGTCAATGGTAATAATTGCGCTCCAGAAGTACACTTGTTTGATTGGTCTGGCGATTTATATGGAAAAAAGCTAGTTGTAGAACTAGTAAAATTCCTGCGTCAAGAACAAAAATTTCCGTCTTTAACCGCCTTGAAAACTCAAATTCAGCTAGATTCCGTAGAAGCCAAATCAGTTTTACTAGTAACTTAAGTTTTATCACCAAATTGGGCAACATATATTCTATACATGTTGTATACAATCTCCCTCCCCCTTCCTCTAAAGCATGAGAGACAAAATTGACGCTCTAACACAAAATTTATCTTGTACTATCTTCGGCAAAGCAGAAGTTATCCGCTTAGTTGTATGTGCTTTAATAAGCGGTGGACATGTGCTACTAGAAGATGTACCTGGTGTGGGTAAAACCCTCTTGGCTAAATCCTTAGCCCGATCCTTAGATGGTAAATTTCTCAGACTACAATGTACCCCTGACTTATTACCAACTGATATTACTGGGACAAACGTTTGGAATCCTAAAAGTGGGGAATTTACTTTTCTTTCGGGTCCAGTATTTGCTAACGTGCTACTAGCTGATGAAATTAACCGCGCTACACCTCGTACCCAATCAGCTTTATTGGAAGTGATGGAGGAACATCAAGTAACCATTGACGGAGTCTCTCGTCCTGTTCCCCAACCCTTTTTTGTGATTGCTACCCAAAATCCCATTGAGTATCAAGGGACATTTCCTTTACCAGAAGCGCAAATGGATCGCTTTATGCTTTGTTTAAGCTTAGGCTATCCAGATGAGTCGGAAGAACTGCGCATCTTGCAAAATTTACAGGATGGGATACAACTTAATGATTTAGAGCCTTGTATAACTTTGGCAGAAGTGGCTGAGTTACGCCAAATTTGCTCGCAAGTGAAAGTAGAATCATCTTTGCAAAAATATATGTTGGAACTAGTCAGAGCTACAAGAGCGGATGAGGAAATTTCTTTAGGTGTCAGTCCCCGCGGTACAGTAGCACTACATCGAGCTACCCAATCTCTTGCTTATATCTTGGGACGGGATTATGCTATTCCTGACGATATCAAGTTTCTCGCACCATATATTCTGTGTCACCGAATCGTACCTAGGGGAGGACGTAATACCGGAAATATAGTTGAACGTATATTGCGAACTGTATCAATTCCTTAAAGCAAAGCAACTGAGAATACTGCCGAATGTTGGAATCTTTTAAACTGATTAAACAGATATTTAAACGTAAATCATCTCACAACTATACTCGCAGATTGATATTGATGGTTTTGCTTTGGAGTCTAGTGATGGGTTGGCTATTATCTCTGGCGATCAATGCTCAGGGTGCTGACCCCACCGTGACTATTGACCCAGGTGGTACGGTTGATGTCGTACCCCAACACTACCGGTTAGGAGAGACGTTGTATTTTGAACAATGCTCAACTTGCCATATCGCCTTACCCCCAGAGGTGTTTCCTAGTCAAACTTGGCAAGATATTTTGGATGATACTGAACAACACTATGGTAGATCAATCCCACCCTTGAACGACCCACTTAACTTAGTCCCAAAGTATCTTTACCATTTTTCCCGTCTCAAGCGAGAGGATGAAGCTACACCCTATCGACTCTATCAATCTCGTTATTTTCTAGCTTTGCATCCAGGGGTGAAACTACCCAAACCTGTGGAGATGAGTAGTTGTGTTGGTTGTCATCCACGCGATCGCGAATTTAATTTCCGCCAGCTTTCTCCAGAGTGGGATACACCTCCAAGAAATGGAGAATTCCGGTAAGCCAATGAGAAATTCTGAATGATTCATGCTGCATCTCCACTGAAAATGATACTATGGAAACAATAAAAATATAATATATAGACTAAGCTGGTCTTCATTTTCGGACGATTGGCGAGTTTTTATGAGGTCTTCGCCTGAATTCTCATTTCTGACCCATTTACAAAATCCATATATGCTGGGTGAAGTATCTATAATCTATAGCTAAACCTTTGCTCTTTTGTCCCCCTCGATTTTAGTTGTACAAACTGCCATGCTAAAACTACTGTTGGGCGATCCCAACGCTCGTAAGCTGAAAAAATACCAACCTGATATTACAGAAATTAACCTTTTAGAGGAAGATATTAAAGCGTTATCAGATGACGCTTTAAAAGGTAAAACTGGTGAATTCAAACAACGGATAGCCAAGGGTGAAACTCTGGAAAGTGTTCTTCCGGAAGCTTTTGCTGTTGTCCGCGAAGCTGGAAGGCGAGTGTTGGGTTTAAGGCACTTTGATGTGCAACTACTGGGTGGGATTATTCTACACACTGGACAAATCGCTGAAATGAAAACTGGTGAAGGAAAGACTTTAGTTGCTACTTTGCCTAGTTATCTAAATGCTTTGGCTGGTAAAGGTGTTCATGTTGTGACTGTGAATGATTACCTGGCGCGTCGAGATGCGGAATGGATGGGACAACTACACCGGTTCCTGGGTTTAAGTGTCGGTCTAATTCAAGGTTCTATGACAGCCAATGAACGTCAGAAAAATTATGCGTGCGATATCACTTATGTAACTAATAGTGAAGTGGGTTTTGATTATCTGCGCGATAATATGGCGACATCAATGGCAGATGTGGTACAACGCCCATTTAATTACTGTGTCATTGATGAAGTGGACTCGATTTTAATTGATGAGGCGCGCACACCACTGATTATTTCTGGTCAAGTGGAAAGACCCACAGAAAAATACCTGAAAGCAGCAGAAATTTCTTTCAGGCTGCAAAAAGATGAACATTATGAAGTAGATGAGAAGGCGCGGAATGTGCTGTTGAGCGATGAGGGATTTGCGGAAGCTGAATCTCTTTTGGAGGTGACGGACTTATTTGACCCAGAGGACCCTTGGGCGCATTTTGTGTTTAATGCAATTAAAGCTAAAGAGTTATTCGTCAAGGATGTTAATTATATAGTTCGCAACGATGAAGTTGTGATTGTTGATGAGTTTACTGGTCGGGTACTCATTGGTAGAAGGTGGAGTGATGGGCTACACCAGGCGATCGAAGCTAAGGAACGGGTAGAAATCCAGCCAGAAACTCAAACTTTAGCCACAATCACTTACCAAAATTTATTTCTGTTATATCCCAAGTTGTCGGGAATGACTGGAACCGCTAAAACTGAAGAATCAGAATTTGAAAAAATTTATAAGTTGGAAGTGGCGGTAGCTCCGACTAATCGCCCCACAAGTCGCCATGATTTGTCTGATATGGTATTCAAGACAGAGCCAGGTAAGTGGGGGGCGATCGCAAAGGAATGCGCCGAGATGCACGAATTAGGTAGACCCGTTTTAGTGGGAACTACCAGCGTGGAAAAATCGGAATATCTCAGCCAGTTGCTCAAGGAAATGCGGGTGACTCACGAATTACTCAACGCTCGTCCAGAGAATGTCGAACGGGAAGCGGAGATTATCGCGCAAGCTGGACGTAAGCAAGCTGTGACTATCGCCACTAATATGGCGGGACGAGGTACGGATATTATTTTAGGTGGTAATGCCGAATACATGGCAAGGCTAAAAATCCGGGAATATTTTATGCCTCGGATTGTGATTCCAGAGGATGAAGATAATTTCGGTGTGCGTCGAGCTACTGGTCTATCTAAAGTTAATAGTGGTGGTGGACAGGGTTTTGCTCCCGGAAAAAAGGTGAAAACTTGGCGGGCTTCTCCAGCAATTTTCCCGACTCAGCTATCTAAGGAAGTAGAGCAGCAATTAAAACAAGCTGTAGAAGCTGCGGTGAAGGAGTATGGCGAACGCAGTTTATCAGAGTTAGAAGCAGAAGACAAAATAGCGATCGCGGCGGAAAAAGCACCGACTGATGACCCAATTATTCAGCGATTACGGGAATCTTATAATCGGATTAAGCATGAATATGAGCAATTTACTTCCCAGGAACATGATGAAGTAGTAGGATTGGGCGGTTTGCATGTGATTGGGACAGAACGCCATGAATCGCGGCGGATTGATAACCAATTACGAGGACGGGCGGGAAGACAAGGCGACCCAGGCTCAACTAGATTTTTCCTCAGTTTGGAAGATAATTTATTGCGGATTTTTGGGGGCGATCGCGTAGCTGGACTGATGAACGCCTTCCAAGTAGAAGAAGATATGCCCATTGAATCAGGGATGCTTACCCGGAGCTTAGAAGGCGCACAGAAAAAAGTTGAGACTTATTACTACGACATTCGTAAGCAAGTATTTGAATACGACGAAGTGATGAATAATCAACGTCGAGCGATTTACGCGGAACGTCGGCGAGTTTTGGAAGGTCATGACCTGAAAGAGCAAGTAATCAAGTATGCTGAAAAAACGATGGATGACATCGTTGACTTTTATATCAACCCAGAGTTACCTTCAGAAGAATGGGAATTAGATAAGTTAGTGGAAAAAGTCAAAGAATTTGTCTACTTATTGGCGGATTTACAATCCAACCAGTTAGAAGACATGGGTGTAATTGAGATTAAAGCTTTCTTACACGAACAAGCTCGTATAGCATACGATCTCAAAGAAGCGCAAGTTGACCAAATTCAACCCGGATTAATGCGTCAAGCAGAAAGATTCTTCATTTTGCAGCGTATTGATACATTATGGCGAGAACACCTACAGCAAATGGATGCTTTGCGCGAATCTGTAGGATTAAGAGGTTATGGACAAAAAGACCCATTGATCGAATACAAGAGCGAGGGTTATGAGTTATTCTTAGACATGATGGTGAATATTCGTCGCGATGTCGTTTATTCCCTGTTCATGTTCCAGCCTCAACAGCCACAATCGGAAGTTTCGACTGCTTCTGAGCTTGTGTAATAGTTTGTAAGAGGGAACAGGGAAGAGGGAAAACTGATGTTTAAAAACATGAGATTGAACTAGGGACACCGCTTTTTTCGTGCTACACTTTCCCAAAGACTGTTCCCTATTCCCTGTCTTTGAAAATGGCTTAATTGAATTTCCACACAAACAAGACTGAAAAAAGCCTAAAGTGTATTTGGATCGATTCCCATTTCTTGTAATTTGGTCAAAAGTTCTTGGAACTGTTCGTCCTTTTGAGCTATTTGTTCGTCCTTTTGAGCTATTTGTTGCTCTTTTACTTCATCAGGTGTCAAATATCTATCACCATTTTCGTCATACCAAAATAACCATTCTCGTGTGAAGTTCCTATAATTTGCCTTTTCCCGTCCAATACCTAAACCAATTTCTGGTAGCCAAAATTTATCACCTGGCTGTAATATGTATTCTCCATTAACTAAGCGATAAAGCTCTAAGCGTTTGTGTTTACGGCGTAGACGCGTTGGTGCATAGACAAGATAATACAAAATACCCAATTCTGCATAATCGGTTTTCTTATCTTCATATTCAGAATTGTAAGTTTGAGAAACTACCTCTAAAACTAAAGTTGGTAGAATACCATTTTCTTCCCAGAGGACATAACTAGAACGTCCACTTTCGCCAGCAACATATTTTACACCCAAACTTAAGAAAGCATCTGGGACAATCGCAGGTTCTTTGGGTGCGTAATAAATTCCCATATTAATCCCAAAAAACCAGTCTTTACAATTTCCCCAAATATTGACTAAGATCTCCAACAGTAAGCTAGGGACTGATATTTGTAGTTCATTATCCACAGGAGTCTCATCTGAATCTGGTAATTCCGCTGATGAAGGTAAGTACTCTAAAGAGTTGTATTTCAACATAAGCAGTTATGAACCCTCAAAATCTAGGTTTAAACTTAGTTGTCGATGATTTATATAATTACTCTACTACATCCACCCCTTTTTTACCCTGCTCATTAAGGAACTCTCAGTTGATATATTTGTTTTTTCCCTAACGGCGTTAACACTATAGCTTTTACTTTGCGGTTAGAAGGTAAAGGAATAGTAATATCAAATCTGCCATTTGAATCGACATTTTGGCGTTGTTGATTAATTAACACCAGATTTACTGGATCAACAGTACCAACAATCTGGACTTGTCCATCTCTTGCTAGAAGTTCACTAATATTCAAAAGAATATCTTCCCGCAAAGGAACTGGTGGTGAGGGTGGTTGTCCAGGGATAGTTAAATTTTGAAATCCAGCTTTTACCAGCACTATTTTTCCTTGAGCAGAAGTTGCTACTGCTCCCTTTTTAGTTGCAACACCCGTTCTACCGTCATCTTGAACACTCACGCCAAACTCAGTTCCTCGGACTCCAGCAACTCCAGCCCGGGTTTTAATTTCTATACTAGAAGCCTTATTACTCAGGGGACGAATTTGTAGTTTTACTTGGCCAAACAGGACTTGTAATTCTGTAATGCTTTGGCCTTTATTGCCTTTTTCTAGCTTTTTTACGGTTAAAGTTGTGTTTTCAGCAACTTTAACTAAACCAGTATCTATATCAATTCCTAGCAGTACACTAGAACCTTGTTTAGTTGCGATGGTATCACCGACTGATGTTAATTGCATTCCCTTGTGGACTGGTTGAGATATTTGTCCATGGGAATAAATAACTTGTCCGATGGAGTGGCGTACTTCTAGCCAGCGATGACTCTTTATCCTCAGTTGATCAGCCGCTAAAGCATGAAAACCAATAACTAATCCAAGTATCACCACCATCAAACCTGCGAACCAAGCTTTCATAAAATTTTCTACCTTTACTGAAAAGCAATACGTGACTCTACTAATTCACTGAATTTTTGATCTCAGTCACAGTATAAACCACAGTAAATTCTTGTCTTCCTTTCAATTTTAACTCTTCCACTCTTTGTGTATGATACTTATCTTTAATTAGGTGGTATGTTGTATTACTAACTAGGATGTTACGAGGATTTAATTCTTGCGTATTTTTATTGAGTTGTTCCAAACGAGCAGCAATATTGACAGTATCTCCTAATACAGAATAGTTTAATCGTTGAGATCCGCCAACACTACCAGCAACTACTAACCCTGTATGAATACCGATACCAATGTGAATAGTAGGTTGACCAAGCTGTTCCAGTTCTTTATTTAATAGTATTAATTTTTCTTGCATAGCCATAGCCGCAGAGACCGCATTAATAGCATCTTGCTGAATTTGTTCTGTTTGGGTGTGGGGAAAGGGAATGCCAAAAACAGCCATAATGGCATCACCAATGTATTTATCAATCACTCCATGATGCTCGTGGATACATTCAGCCATTGTTCCCAGATAAGTATTTAACCAGTTGAGTAACTCTCGTGGCTTCATACCTTCGGAAATTGTGGTAAAATTGCGAATGTCGCTAAATAAAACGGTTACTACCATTTCTTTGGCATCTAGTTGCCCATTTTGGAGAATTTCACTGCGATTTTGCCAGATTAATCCTGCTGTCTCCTGAGAAACGTGACTAGCGAATAAACTCATTAATTGTTGTTTTTCTTTTTGTTCTTGCCATTGCACACTTAACCCAGCTAAGAGAATAGTACCAATGGGTGCAGCAGTGGGTAACCAAATATTAGTGGTAGCAAGAGTTAATACTGATAAACTAAACCAAATTAGGGGTAGTAGTCCTAGTAGCAGAATTCGTTGGTAAAATTTTTGCGGAGTTATTATTATAGTTAGTGCAATACTAAGAGTAATTAGTAGCAAGAGTTCAAATTGCCAAGGTAATTTTTGCAGAAATCGCTGTTTGAGTAGATTATCCAGGACTGCGGCGTATACATAAACGCCAGAAGTGGATACTGTTTGCTGGAAGGGAGTTGTGAGAGGATCGTTTGTACCAGTAGCAGTTAATCCAACTAGGACAATTTTGTTTTTAAGTTTGGCTAGATCTATTTTTTTCTGTAAAACATCAGCAAAGGAATAAGTGGAGATATTCTCTGTTGGTTCTACCCAATTAATCCACACGGATTTTTGGTTAATTCCTGATTGTAGAGATGGAATGGTAATTAGAGATTTTTGGTTTTTATTTGGGTTTGCTGTGAATGTATGCTGTATACTATTGTTGTATATTTCTAGTAATTTAATGCTCAGAGAAGGGACTTGATCGATGTAGAGAAAAAATTGCCGAGTAATGCCATCAAAATCAGTATAATTGGCTATATGTCCTTTGCTAGTCACACGATCTAAAACTGCCGTAGGATGTAGGGTTTGTTGCTGTAAACTAGGAGCAACTGCTAAGACAACTGTACCGTTAATCGCCATTGCTTCTGCTAGTTCAGCATCATAATTTGTGGGTTCGGTAAACAGAATATCAAATCCAATTGCTGCGGGAGGGGTCGCTTCTAGGGTTTCTAATAATTGAGTATAGCGATCGCGTGATAAGGGGAACTGTCCATATTGTTGTAATGTGCGATCGTCAATACCAATTACTGCTATACGTTGATCCCAACTAGCATGGGGTAAATAGTTACGGGTGCGGACGATTAAGTTAAATCCTAGTAATTCCAAGCTATTCCAAGCACCTATTTGCCACAATCCTACTGATAAGAATGCAGTTAGTATCCCAGGAAAAAGAGGATACTTTTCTAATGTAAATAGAAAGGTTTTCAGGGATTTATAAGTATTCAGTAGAGATTGTACGCGAAAATTTAAAGCCATTTCCACACCCTAAAGCGTATTTGGATCGATTCCCATTTTTTGTAATTTGGTTAAAAATTACTTAAACTGTCGCTCCTTTATGAGAACGTCTATTTTCTCCCACAAAATATTCTATCTAGATTTTTGGCAAAACTCCTATTTTTCAGTAAGTTTTGGAAAATTTCCAAAATCTCAAAATTACCTGCTGCTTGTGGGATAGAATATAAATATAAACGATATGGGAGAAAGATTTGAACCATTTTTAACGGAACTGATGTGCAAAGTCTGGTCTAAGTATATAAGGTAGATAAATTCGCTCTTAGCATCAACTACACTCTATCCTTAGTAAATGCGGGAACTTATGAGGTAACTAAAATGCAAGCCACTATCGATAAAACACCAATAACGAAAGCGGTAGAGAATGGTGTAGATGCTTTTGTCCATAAACATCTGGATTCGATTAAGCACGAGTTTGATCAGCTTTTTGAGCAAAACTCATTCAGCGCAGGTGCTAATGACGAATTGAGAAAAATACAATGTATTATAGACCAAGCAAGATCTGCTGAATCTGATGCAAAAGAATTAAGTCTGATCCCTAAGATAAATAAAGTTTTAGCAAAAGTTGGAGAAGCTGTTGATGAAAATGCAGTTTTCTTAGAAAAATACAAAGGTAAAGAAGCCCTTGTATTGGAAAACGTAATCTCTGATTTGCGTGAAATACTTAAATCATGCCAAGAAAAATTAGATTTATTCTCAAAAAAATTACAATTTATAAAAATAGCGCTAGAGCCTGTTTTAGGATTAACTAATCTCAATAAAAATAGCTCAGAAAATGAATTTGGAAGATGGGCAGAATTTTATGAATTACTTGCTGAATCGTTTGAAGAAATGATAGAAATTTTTAATTTGGAAACTATCGAAAAGTCTTCAAACGATGTTCTTTTGCTATTATCAGAGAAGTCTTACAAAAACCAGAAAATAGATGAATATAAGCGGAGACTTAAATTTGCAGCAAGCTACGTGATTAAAATAATTGAAGAAAAACACTTTAATAGTGACCGCGAGATGAAAAGGGATGGGTATACAATTGTAAAAGATTTACGTACTTTGGCGCACGCTCGATATAAAATCGCAATTAGCCAAATGATGTCACAAGCAAATTTAGAAAACATTCAGCGTCTAGATGATGATGATGAAGAAGTAAATATCGATATAGATAAGATTTTTCATGGAAGCAGAAATAAGGCTATGTCTTGACCTCAATATTTGGTGTGGGGATGTCATATCTTCCGCAAAAGGGAGAAGCAATACTACATGCCAACTGATGGTTGAAATTATACAGAGAGGTTATTGTAGCCTTGGTGGAGTTCAATTAATTATATCTTGTGGTATGTTAAATTGATTGCAATAATCTCTATCTCTAGAGGGAGGAGAAGTAGTCAAGTCTTGAATTACTATGAGAGTAATCTTCCAATAGTCTTTTCCCTCTCAAATTAAGCTAGCGCTGAGAGGGGCGGTTGTTGGGATGAATATTCTCTCCCTTTGGGCCCGTGCGGGTCTAGGGGGAGAGAATTTGGCTTTTTTTAGAAGGAGTGATCAGGATTTCGCTGTACAAATATCTTGAAATAGGATAAAGTGTGATAATTTCAAAAATTGTGAGAATTAATGAATCGAGTTAATCCAGAAGTAATTTCTACGAAAGCCCTAAAACATAAAGCTACTAGTACCGTTGGTAGAGGAAAGGCTATTAACCTAAACACTAAACTTAAATTTTCCCAATGGAAAGATGAGTATGTCACGTTATTTCTAGGTGATAGTCTTGAATATTACGAAAATTGGGAGCAACCTACTGTAATTGTTTCAGATGGAGCTTATGGTGTTCTTGGTTTTGAGAGAGACACATCTGATCATAGTGATTTACCCAATTGGTATCAGCCACATATTGAGGAATGGTCAAGACTAGCAATACCATGTACTACTCTTTGGTTTTGGAATTCAGAAATTGGCTGGGCTGTTGTACATCCAATTTTGGAAAAATATGGTTGGCGGTATGTTAATTGTAATATTTGGAACAAAGGAAAAGGTCACATTGCAGGTAATGTTAACACAGAAAAAATTCGTAGGTTTCCAGTGGTTACAGAAATTTGTGTTCAATATGTCAGAGAAGTAATGTTAAATGGACTTACATTGAAAGCTTGGTTATTAAAAGAATGGAAGCGTTCTAAGTTACCTTTAAGACGGGCGAATGACGCATGTGGTGTAGTAGATGCTGCTACTAGGAAATATTTTGACCAAGGACATTTATGGTACTTTCCTCCTCCAGAAATGTTTGAAAAGCTAGTAAATTATGCAAATGAGTATGGTATTCCCGCAGGAAGACCTTATTTTTCTCTGGAAGGAAATCAATCTTTGACAGGTCAAGAATGGAGTAAAATGCGCTCAAAATTTAGATGTCCTCATGGATTTACTAATGTATGGGAACGTCAGCCTCTACGAGGTGATGAGAGAGTTAAAATCTCATCTGGAAAGGCCTTACATCTTAACCAAAAACCTCTTGATTTGATGAACATAATTATTGAATCTTCAAGTGAAGAAAATGATGTGATATGGGAACCTTTTGGAGGGTTATTTAGTGCTGCTCTAGCAGCAAGAAATTTAAAACGGAAAGCTTATTCCTGTGAAATCGATCCAGACTACTTTTATTATGGAGTTCAAAGATTTAATCAAGAAGTTCTCCAATGTTCTCTTCTCTAATATCTAAATACTCTTCCAGTGTTTTTGAAATAATATCTTCTCTATTACTTGATAGAACCTGGTTCCATTTCCGAATTGACATTCCAGAAGCCTCAATATTAAAGCGGTATTCATGATTATTTGGTATACAATATCTTAAATATTAGTTCTTTTGTTCCTTTTGGGCAAATTTGAGTGCAATAATCTCTATCTTTAGAGGGAGGGGAAGTAGTCAAGTCTTGAATTACTATGAGAGTAATCTTCCAATAGTCTTTTCCCTCTCAAATTAAGCTAGCGCTGAGAGGGGTGGTTGTTGGAATGCATATTCTCTCCCTTTGGGCCCGTGCGGTGAACCACTGCGTTGGGCGGGTTCCCCGACTTGAAGCAAGTGGTGAACACGGAGTGGTCTGGGGGGAGAGAATTTGGCTTTTTTTAGCAGGATTAAAGGGAAATTCCTTTAATTGTCTGGAATAGGCTGGTTGCGTAGGAGTCGGTCATTCCGGAGATGTAATCAGTAATTTTGAGCAGTTTTTGATAGTAGGTGTCCGTTTCTGTGGGACGATATGCTTGAGGAAGCATCTGCTTCAATAGCTTACTTTTAGTTTGGTGGGAGAAAATGGCGTTGGTGAATTCTGTAAATAAAGTCCCCAGAATTTCATATCCACCTATGAGAGTACTAACGACTTCTGGCGCATTCAATACTCTGTGTTCAGTTTCTCGCTGAATTTCTTGGATGATATTTGTATATTGACTCAGGGAAATGAGTTCTTGATCAAAGTTTCCTGTGAGTAAGTTTTCCTCGTGGTCGAGAAAAATATGAGCTGCTTCTTCTACAAGTTGATTTATTACATAAGCGCGTAAATACTTGATCTGTTCTGCTTCGCTGTCAGCTTGTTGATTCAGATCAGCATCTGTACGTTTAGCAATTTCATTCAGTAAGTTTTGGGTCAAATGGAAGGGGATACATCCCATACGATAACCATCTTCCAGATCCACTATATGATAACAGATATCATCCGCTGCTTCCACTAGGAATGCTAGGGGATGACGCACCCACCAAGCGATCGCTCTATTTGGACGAATTAATCCCAGAGTATCTGCTACTTGAGTGAATAAATCTTGCTCGGATTGAAAAAATCCGTATTTAGAGACACTTTTACCTGTATATCCAGCTAAAACATCTACAGGAATCAAGGATGCTTTGGGATATTTGGTAAAACTGGCTAAGGTGGGATAAGTTAATCGCATTCCCCCAACTCTGGCGGGAATTTCTAAGCGGGTTAAAATGCGAAAGCCTTGAGCATTCCCTTCAAATAATTCTAAATCGGTTTTTTCCGATTTGGTTAAATTATCTTTGGCGGTATGGTTCCAAGTTTGGAAAATACTGCGTAGCGCATCTTCTCCCGCGTGTCCAAAGGGTGGGTTTCCAATGTCATGAGCTAAACAAGCAGCAGCGACGATATCACCAAAGTCCCCAGGAGTGAATTCTTCTAGGTTATGTCGTTTTTTAATTTCATATCCTACTATCGTTCCGAGCGATCGCCCGACACAAGAAGACTCTAAGCTATGAATTAGGCGAGTACGGACGTAATCATTTTTGGACAAGGAGAAAATTTGCGTCTTATCTTTCAGACGACGGAAGTGAGAAGAAAATACTATGCGGTCATAATCTCTTTGAAAGGAAGTGCGGGCGATCGCTGGATCTTCAGGAGTATTTTTTCCTAATCGGTGACGAATTAAAAGTTGTTTCCATTCCATATAATTTATTTACCAATTAGTAAACCATTTATCTTTACGAGCAATTTCTCCCACTTTGATGATTTTGGCTGATACGATGTCTCGACATTTGGCTTCGGCGATCGCCACCAAAAATCCTGGATAGTGATGTGGTTTTTTCGCGATTTCTTTAGCAATATCATTAGGTAAGGGATTAGCTGATACTTTCCGAATAAATTTTTGATAAGCATAGCGTTCAGAAACAACTCCATTCAGATAACTTTGAGAGATAGTAGAGAGCGCAGATGTCCAATTAATTTTCCCTTCACCCAGTAACTGGATGGCTATATTTTGCCAATATTTCCATACGTGAATGTCATTTCCCCCATAAGCACTAATGTATTTTATATATAGATCTTTAGAATTGCGCGATCGCATTCCTAACAAAGTTACTGTTCGGGGATGTAAAACATCTGGGAGTAATTGAATATCAAACATAATAGATCTTTGATTTAGCTGTTGCGTCCATAAAACTGCTTCTTCTACAGAATTATATAAACACTGCCAATTTTGACTTGATAAAGTATTGAGAAAAATATCGATTGAACTAGCAAGTTGTTCCAGAGTTTTTTGACTTCCCCAAGTCATCAAAAGCAGGATGATAAACATAATATCTATTAAACTAGTTGCTTGTTCAAATAATTTGCGCCAATAAGATACACTACCTGCTCTCAATCTTGCATAACGAGCGCGTCTACAGAGAGATACAGAACAGTCGAACAATTGAGAAAAATCCTTACAAGTTTCACTTTTCGACTTAATCCCTCCAGCCACATTCGCCAAATGGAAGAACACCCATTTTTCGCCAAAAAGACCACGGGATTTTTCGATTAACCTGTCCCAGGGAGTTATTTCTACCGCCCATTCAGCCGTAGTATGGTGAGATTCTCTATCTATCAGGTCGAGAATTTCATCACATTTATATAATATGGGATAATTGGCTGTATTTTTCATCGTCTCTTTAGCTAGGGGAACTATATAGACATTTTTATTATTCACGTCAATTCTCTCATATTGCCAAATATTAAATAAAGATAATGGATAATAATAACAGCTAAAAGCTAAAGCGTATCGTTTAGCATCAAATGCTCCAATCAATATTTCTAAGTTGGATTTTAATCTGGGTTGGTCTTGTCCGATAAAAACCCCATCTAATATTGCTGCTAGAGAAATATTAAATCGAGATTCGGTCATTTCCAAATAATCAAACCGTCTAGCTTTAAATAAGATTTCAATCCGCGATATGTCACTGAGATCATCGGATAACACTATACCCAATTCCGTTACCGATAACTTAGATAAACTACCAAAATACAATCCATATTCTAGCCAACGTGTCCGTTCACCATTTTTCTGAGCCAACACAGAACCTAACCATAAATTATCAGCTTCATCATCTGGCGCATTGGCTTTGAGTAAATCAATTACGTCTAGAGCGTAATCTTTAGGTGGGATATCGCCAAGAATTGCAAAGCAACAAGTAATCAGTTCATCTTGACCACAATCTTTGGGAAGTAACAGCGGATTTCCTGAACCCAAGCGCCGACTATTAGAGGTCAATAAGTATCTCAGTCCAATTCCATCCAAAATCATTTCAATAATTCGCCGAATAGATTTAGGATGTTGGGTAAAAACCCAATCCGATAATAGCATAGCTGCTAATAATCGAGGATAGCTAATTAAGCAATATCCTTCTTCCTCCATCAGTTCTGCTAAACGATCAATTAAATCCGCTAACTCTCCTTTGCTATAACATCCAGCATAGAATCTGGTAACGTTGAGCCAGTAAAAATTCCGCGCCATCGCATCAAAGCGATCTGGTTTCGTTCCCGGTCTTTCATTTCCAGGGGGAGAAGGTGGTGCTGTGACATAGAGGTGTTTGGCTGCGAAATATTCTCGGAGTGGTTGGACTTCAAATTCATAAGTACCTTCCACGCGAGATACTAAAGCACCTACACGTTCAATCATACAAACTAATAAATCATCTACTAGAGATTTCTTATAGCCTTCAGTACTAAGATAATCTATAAGTAAGGTACGCAGTTTTTCCAGGGTAATACGACCATTACCATTTTCGGCTTCTGCTTCTACATGTAATATCCAAGCTAAATAGCGATTGATATCAATGAGTAATTCGCGATGATTGCTGACAATCGAATTTTTTTCGGCTTCCCGGTCAAAGTAGAGTTCTACATAACTATCGTAAAGAGCAGTACGTTTATCAGGTAGTGAAGCAGTTTTGCGGCGAATTAGACTGAGTAAGATGGTCAATTGCATCGGATTTCTGGCTAAATCTCGTAAATGAGGCTGATTTAGCTTTTCTTGTAGGACTTTTTTCACATCTTTAATTTGATGAACATCCAATTTTTTGGCTTTCATCCATTTTCTGGCGTATTCATCAATCATCGGACGGGTGATGGATTTAAGATGATAGTAGAGATAATGATCTTCTGGAAAAATCGGTGAATTAGCAAATGCTGCGGGACGACTTGTAATGATCACTTGTAATGATGCTGCTGTTACCCGAAGCCGATTAACTCCCTTGATGATTTCTTTGACAACTTCTCTCCTCTTTTCCATGTCAGCTACTTCGTCTAGTCCATCAAGAACTAGTAAGATGGAACTCAGTTTAGCTATAGCATGTAGGTCAGCTACTTCAAATTCTAAACCCCCGGAATCGTTTTCTATCTGAGCCGCGAGAAATGATTCTAGGGATTTATGCCATTTGGGATGTGGTTCGTCATAGCTATCAGCCGAAAAGGGATCTCCTTTAGTTAGCCATGTCGCTAAATCTCGCAGATCAACTCTAAAGGGTAATCGGGCTGAGGAAGATTTGTGTTCTTCTGGGAGTTTTTCGTAAGCTTCTTCTTCTCGACAATGTTCTGGTATCAGTAGCTCGACTTGCTCTTTACCCAAAATTTGCATTCGATGGACTTGACAAATATATTGAGTAATTGTAGACTTACCTTGTCCGGGCATTCCTTCTAGTACAATAAAAGGAATATGCTGTTGGACAAGCGGATGTAGTAGCATCGCAGCGGCTCCTATTGTCACCCGCTCATCTCTGACTGGGGAAAATTCTAAATCTGAATCAAATAGTGAAGATGGATCTTCTACAGTAAAGTCTTTTTTATGAGTCCGGTGTTTTTGGGAGATGGCGATCGCCAAATCGCGATGGATTTTCTGATAAAAATACTGTCGTTTCCGGGATATCGCCCGACTTGTTTGTCCAACTGGGACATCAATAAATAAATCCAGCAAGCGGTTATCAATCTCAACTTGCTTAAACCTCACCCTTTGGTCAGTATCAAACTGATTGATCAAATAAGCGCGAATTGCTGCTGATCTTCTTTCCTTACAGGTAGATAAACCAGACTCAATCACAGAGCGGATCAGATCAGGACCAGTCATCAATACGGGATAAACCCACTTTAAATCCCAAGCATGATCTAAGCGACGACTTAAATCATCGCGCCACCAACACTGTGCTGGAACATCAAGTTCCTTTTTCAGCAATTGATGGATTTTATCAATTGAACCAACATCAAGGTGAGCAGTTCCTGGTACATTAGTAATCAAAATATATTGCTTCGCGCCTTTGGGAATCAGCTTTTGTAACTTGGGAACTTCTCCTTTGAGAATTTCTCCTAACCAGCGGTGAGGATCAGTTTCCGCAAAAGGTCGTCTGACATATTTGATCTGATAGACGATAAAACCCCGTTCTTCGTCTTCAGCCAAATAACTCAAAGCATCTCTACCGCCATCTGGTTGTGCGACTGGGAAGCATTGGACGTGGGGAAACTCCTTAGTCAGCAATGCTTGACATAAATTTTGGAACCTTTCTGGATCTAGATTCTCAAAGGGATAGTCCATAGATCAATTAAGTGAGGAAAATCTTGGGCGTTTAAGAAGGCAGGAGGCAGGAGGCAGAGGGCAGCTATGCTGGAGGTTTTTAGTTAAAGTTGCTTTTAATACTTCAGTTTTTTACTGATTTCTACTGGCTTAAAAGTTCAAATCTTGCATTTACCTTCTGCCTCCTGCCTTCGTCCTCCTGCCTCTCTTTGGTCAATTTAGCTGATTTGAGTGAAGATATACCTAAATTCCCGCAAATATTCCCTAGAGCCTGGATGGTTGATTGGATCACCTACTAAAAATCTAACCTATTCCCCCCAGATTAAGCAAGCATCAATTGCCGTATTCACTAAATATCTATCTAAAGATAGATGGGGCAATTCGGAGTCATATTTGATTTTTGGTTTTAGTTCAACGTAAAATAATGGCATTATTCTTAGAGAAATCCTATTTGATTAAGCCCACTTGAAATTATGTCTCCTAAAACATCTCGTAGATCTACTACAACAGAAACAACATCCTTAGCCCTGTCTAACATGTACGTCCAATTAGACGCTTTAGAGAAAGAACATCAATCTCTACTGAAGCAGATTAAACGCAAGCGGACGGAAGTGCAGAATTTTATCGAAAAAATGCGGTCTCTAGGTAATGAAATAGTCAGTCGAACTGCTCCTGGAATCCAAAAGATGTCTGAACTAGACCAGGAAATTCATAGTTTATTTAATCGGATTTTCCTGCATAAAAAGTTTGGTAAGCGGACTAGAAATAATGTGGAGAAGGTTTACCTCAATCTCCAGTTGACTGGAATTATTAGTCGTAAATATCTCAAAGAGCCGTGGAAGGAAACACCAGATAATCCGACAAGTAATCCCCAGGAAAAGCAGAATTACCAGTATCATGCAAGACGGGAGGAACAGACAAATCACACAGGAGGAAGAACAGATGAATCGAGAAAAGTTCGTCAAATTTTCCTCAAGTTAGCAGAAGTGTTTCATCCAGACAAGGTTCAGGATAGTCAGACACAGAATTCTTACACAGAAATCATGAAGGAAATCAATAAAGCTTATCAAGAGGGAGATTTAGCTAGATTATTAGAAATTGAGCGTCAGTATGAGCTAGGGGAATCCATTGATCAAAGTAGCGAAGATGATTTAGTGCGAAGATGTAAAATTGTCGAGCAGCAGAATACAATTCTGAAAGATCAGTATGAAAAATTAAAGCGAGAATTACGTAGGGTAAAAAACACTCCTGAAGGACAAACAGTTGCTGATTGTCGCAAAACTGCTAAAATGGGTGTTGATTATGTGGAGGTAATGTTGAAAACTATAGAGGCTCAAGCCAATATTATTGAGGAAATACGAGATTTTGTGCAAGGTTTCGCAGAGGATAAGATCACTGTGCAAGATTTTTTGACTGGACCGTCTAGTTTAGGCTCTTTTCAAGAGACTGCGCTGTTAGAAATTTTTGAGCAGATGATGGAAAATCATATTTTTTAACATATTTTTTCATATATTTGATTAAGTATTCTCTGTTGAAAGTGTTTTTGCCAATTATCATTAGTTCTAACATACAATGACAAGACAAATCTTAACTGGGTTAAATTCAAAAGCTTATGAGCATCCTTTCGATCGCCAAGCTTTAACATCCTTGCAAAAAATGCCTGGAATTTCCCCTCTGCTGAAAAAGATCAATGAGTACGGTATTGATCGTCTACTCAGGTTACAAAGCTACGGTAGTGAAATAAAAGTCACTCCTCGCAACTTCCCTCAACTATATCAACCGCTACAAGAAACTTGCAAGATTTTAAGTGTTTCCCCCGCTCCAGAACTTTATTTTTTCCGAGGAATGGGACAAATCCAAAGCTATATTATCGGAGTAGAGAAACCCATTATCGGGATTAATTCTGATGGAATGGAATGGCTAAATACAGATGAATTAATTTATCTCTTTGGCTTTGAAGCAGCTCGGATCAAAAGCAAACATATGATTTATCACCAAATGGCTTTGGTGATGCCAACGTTAAAAATGATTCTCAGTAGTACTACCTTGGGATTTGGTGGCTTATTAGCTAGCGGAGTAGAATTAGCTTTATATAATTGGGTGATGATGGCTAAGTTGACCGCTGACCGTGCTGGTTTATTAGCATGTCAAGATATTAATATAGCGATCGCCACGCTGTTGAAATTAGCCGGATTAAAAACAGCATATATCACAGACATCGTCATTGAAGATTTCCTGATTCAAGCACGGGATTTTGCTGCTAATAGTTTTGGGAGTTTAGATAAAATCACTAAAATATTAAGTTACTCAGAAATGAGACTTTCTTGGATTACAATGCGGGCTGGAGAATTACTTAAATGGTATGATTCTGGGGAATATGAGCGGTTGATTCAACAGAAAAACTACTATACTCCCGATGATCAAGATGGTGAGGAATCAGAAAATATGGAAAATCCTGAAATAGAAGATACAGGAAAAGAAGACTGGAATTTTCTCACTTCCTGGTAAGGACTATCAACTTAAATTGGGATAGATGATGAGATTTTGGCAAAAAACAACTGTATTTCTATTTAGGAAACCAGTATTATCTTGTCCTTCTACCTCCCCCTACGCTATAGTGAGTTCCAGATGATCCACTATAATGAGTTCCAGATGATCCACTATAGTGAGTTCCAGATGATCCGCTATAGTGAGTTCCAGATACATATGCGGATGGCTGATATGTATGAAAACTAGAGCGTCTATAAGTGGATTGATTCCCATTATTGGAGCTAGAATTAGAATATGTTCTAGTTATGCTCAGGTGAGAGTCTAAACATTCTTGTGTTCCAGTGTTAGGGTTAATCCAGTAATTAGTACAAGTTTGTGTTGCGGTGGTTTGGGCGAAAGTTTCCTTATGGGGTAGTATCAGGAGCATTACCCCAACGCCAATAGCCGATAGATGACTGAAATTTAATTTATACATTTCCTTGTATTTGACGATTTCTGTGGGATTCATGGGATTAACCGGTGATTAAGTCACGGCTATAACCAAGTATTATTGGTAATAATACTACCATGTTTTCATTTAACTAGTCACTACAATAAGAAATACTAATGGACAATGGACAAACAGCAACCTGTGGCTAATGTGATGATATTGCTTCTGTCACGAAGTTTATTAGTGCTTGATGTAATTACTAAACGGATTTAAGCTTATGTCTTACAGCGAGTTTAGTTTGGCTAGAACTAAACATGATTTCGGATTAACTACATGGGAGAAACGAGATATTTTTGCTGATGTCCCAGAATTAGCAGCTAGCGATTTACTCAGGGAGATCCTGAATTATAATCTGGCGATCGCTTTAGGAAGCAACACTGAAAAAGCCCGCTCTGAGTTGATTATTGCACCTATTCTAGTTGATTTGCGCCGACAATTAGCTGAAAAAATCAGTTTATTTTCAGGAGTAGATTTCAATGTTGATCCTACCCAAGGATTAAACGGTACTTGCGATTTTTTGATTACTAAATCTCCAGAAATTCTGATAATTACAGCACCAGTCATTGTAGTTGTAGAAGCCAAGAAGGAAAATATAACTGCTGGTTTGGGACAATGCGCAGCAGAAATGGTAGCAGCGCAATTATTTAATCAGCAAGATAATGAATCAGAGAAAAATGGAATTGAAGCGATTTATGGTGTAGTAACAACGGGTAGTGTTTGGCAATTTCTCAAATTAGTGGGAAAAACATTGAGTATTGATTTGAGTGAATATTATCTCAAAGATGTGGATAAAATTCTTGGTATTTTAGCTAATGGTATTTTGTAGAAATAATTAGAATACGCCCTCACCCTAAATCCCTCTCCCAAGGGGAGAGGGACTTTTGAATTTCCCCCTCGCCCTTTGGGAGAGGGGTTAGGGGTGAGGGCGATGCTGCTCTGCAAAATATAGCCATCTTGGCCAAAATCCATCATTCTCGGATAAATATCTGGTCAAATCTCGCGATACATTTTCCACATCTTCCTTTTTAGGGTGATCTTCTAATTGTAAAGCTTTCGCAACTTTTATCGCTTTTTCAGCTTCTAAAGAACGAGCTTGACCTAATTGGAAAACGTCTGACATTAACCAAGAATCTACGACTCCTTGACGAATAAAAGGAAGTTGATTAATTTGTACATCTTTACCATATAAATCGCTATTGACTAAATCTAAACGAAATAATTTATCAGTATTTTCATTGAATCTAGGTTCTATTGATGCCATTACTAATGGTGAATGAGTCGCTACCATGATTTGTACTTGCAAATCCGAGCCTAAATCTTCTCTGACATCTAATATAGCGGGTAAAATAACTCTCTGCCATTGCGGATGCAAATGTGCTTCCAATTCATCTATAAGAATCACCATATTTTTGAGCGGTTTGTTATGAGTAAGTTCTGATTGAATTTTATGTTCTTCCCACGCCCAAACTATTAGGTATGCTATTGTAATAATACGTTGGACTCCTGCAGAAGCATGAACGATAGGAATAGTACCATAAGGATGTATCAGTGCAGGAATCTCTCTAGTATCAAATGGTAATCTTACAGATTCTCCCGGCTTTAAAACTCCTAAATCGCTTTCTGATGGGGGAGATAAACGTTCTAGAACTTTTGTGAGAGTACCAAATGGGTATTTTTCAGGTTTATTTTGCCATTGAATCCAATCTTGTAATAACCCATTTATATAAGTCTTACCTGTTTCCTCTTTTTTCCCATTCCATACCTCGTCTTTGGTAAGTATAAAAGGATATAGATCATGGCGTTCATTCACTATTACACGCGCCGAATATAACCAATAAAGTTTTGTTTGGTCCCAGACTGCAAATGAGCCATCTACTCTGACATATAGCACAAGACTATTTTTAGTGTAAGTGTAACCTACATTTCGGTTCCATGCTTGAGTTTGCCAATCAAAGGATACATCTCTGTTAACCAGCTCAAGGTCTTGACTAATTTGGAAAATTATTTTTGGGGAATCGCTATGGAAATTATTTTGGGGATATGGTTGAGAACCAGCCCAATATCCAGTTAAAGCCCACCAAGCACACTCCAGTAGAAAACTTTTACCTAATCCATTATCCCCTGTGATTAAACTCAGTCGATCTGCTGGTTCCCAACACATATTCCTAGCAGGTCCCACGCCCTGCATTTCTAAATAAGTTAAGGTTCCTCTGCTCGACATAAAGCTAGTTTCAGAATATAGGGGGAGTGATTTGAGATACTAAAATACGGTTCTAAATTAGTATGTATAACCAAATCCAATTATAGCAGATGCATCAGCAAATCAAAAGTATCACAGATGAAAATCTTAATTTAAATCTAGATAGTAGCACCTGCAAAAACCTGGTAAAGAGGCAGTTATAGTACTATGGAAGAGTAAGTTATTCTGGGGTGTAAGTTTTTGTTGCGCATGTGCTTGAAATATAGATGTATATAAACTGGTTTCATAAAATATGAATCGCTCTCGGATTATTCAGCCTGGACAAAGCTACACATTTAGCAAGTATTTTGAACTTCCTTTTTCCCCAGAAGATATTTTGGCTGAACTAGGTTGCATCTATGGACGTGAAAACTTACAATTACCAAAAACCGAATTGTTTCCCTATCATATTGATGAATTACAGCGAGTAATTGAGCGCAATCTCCGACATGTCAAATTGCTCAGTGAAGATGCGCGAAAACAGGCAATTATAGCTCCCATACTTCTAGAAGTATGTGAAATTACACAAACCCAATTAAATATTGAATATCCTATTAGTGTTAGCGACCAATTAAAAGGGAGTTTGGATTATTATATTAACAAAGGTAAAAGTTTGGTAGTAATTGAGGCTAAACAAGCGGATTTAAGCAGAGGTTTTACACAATTAGCCGTGGAATTAATTGCACTCGATCAATGGGTAGATTCGGATACATCAATTCTTTATGGTGCAGTTACTAATGGCGAAGATTGGCGATTTGGTAAATATCACCGTGAAGCAAAACAAATAACTGAAGACATCAAATTATATCGAGTACCGGAAGAATTGACTGACTTAGTTAATATTTTAGTTAATATACTGAGCAATTGAAATCAATTGACTTAATTAAGTGTTTGGCATAAACTGGATATATAAATACAACAGATTTTACATTCTATAAACTCCCTCCCAAAGCCGCCGCCGATATGCTATAGTTATATAATTGAATATATCAAAAATCTTTAGAAATAGATATTACTTCCCGGACTCGACTGGATAATTATGAGGTGTTAGGAGTAAAAGAATTATGGCGATTTAACGGAACGGAATTAGAAATTAATGTACTGGAATCGGGTAAGTATGTGCGGGT
>Ga0116228_10000537_pt1 | contig 28940 bp, 22 predicted proteins | sample S1TSphfallax_2_FD_89694 | JGI IMG/M metagenome (GOLD analysis project Ga0116228, IMG submission 89694) | Host-associated microbial communities from peat moss isolated from Minnesota, USA - S1T2_Fc - Sphagnum fallax MG | ecosystem: Host-associated > Plants > Peat moss > Unclassified | place... | reverse complement strand
TATTAATATGTATTATTTTATAAAACATAAAATCATTGTAGTTATTTAATTTATTTGTAAGTTAGAATTACAATACTTGCATAATTAATTAATTAGGATTAATTATTGTTATAATCTAAATTTTATTTTTCATAAATTTGTTTGTCATTTAAGTTTCTAGAATAATCATAATTTAATTAAAATAATTAATGTTATAACCATAATTGTATGGATTCTAATATAACATATGAAAATATTTATTTCTTATAACTACTTGTCCAAACTCACTTTTTATAAATGATTATATTTATCAATTATAAGTTACACTAAATAGTTATTGCTACAACATAGATTTTTATATTATAATTTGATCCTTATAGTAAAATAAATCAATTACTGTAATTAATGCTACATTATTTTAATTAATTAGTAATTTCATGATTTATTTTCAAATTGAACATAATTATTCACAGTCTTTAATTTATAACTTTAAATATGAATTAAAATTTCAGAAAAAACATAATCTAGTTAAAATAATTATTGTAATGATTATAATTGCAGGAATTATTCTATTCTATATATATAATCTGTAATTACTTATCTATGATAAATATTTTTATAGTAATATTAGAGTAATTAAAAATAATAATGTATGTTCAACAAATTATTATATTTATAGTTATTAATTACCAATAAAAAAATTTACTTGATCGATAACAATTTTAAAATAACAAATGTAATTATATAGTAATTACAATAATTATTTTAATGTCACTTTAAAATAAATAATTTGTGTAGGAATTTATGTTTTGATAATAATTATTAGTTCATTATTTTAAATTTGAAAATGAATTTTTATAATAGTTATTTTTAGTATAACAATTTATTTATTTTTCAATTAAATATATTGTTTATAAATTGGGCAGATTTTTAAAAGTAAGGAATTAATTTTAATTATTTTAATTATTTATTTACCAATGAATTATGCATTGACAAGTTGTGAGTAACTAGATAGCTAGTTTGTTAAAATTTGACGAATTAGTAATTAATTAAATAGTTGACAATGAATACTTAATATTTGTAATGTATAATTTATATTTTAAATTTATGTTTAATTTATTCATTATTAATTAAATGATTATTTAATTATCTAACAAACCATGTACTTGAATTGTTTAGAAATCTAAAAATTAATAAAATTAAAAAGGCATGAGGCAAGTTTTGAAGTTGCAATTAATTTGTGAGGAAATTACAATTTCAAAACTTATCCCATATTGTTTGTTTTCCATTCCTAGTTTGAACATTATATAAATAAAGGGTATGGTTATCCAATTTCGCATTAAAAAATGTGTGCACATGGGATGAATCATTCAAAGGCTTAACTCAAAAATTAAAAAATTAAAAATGTGTAATTTTAAACTACTTACCTTCCTAACCTACTTAAGTAGATACCTAATTTAAGTAAGTGCCCAATTTGACCTACCCACCTACATCAACTTATGTACCTACCTAAGTACCTACCAACTTAATATTAGTATTTTTTTATTAAATTCATTAATAGTGTCGTGTGACATATTTACATTGGGCCACATGTCATAATATAAATCATTCAAACATGTGAATTGAACATCCTAGATTATTTCACAATAATAATATTAATAATAATAAATAGTTAAATATTGGGACACATTGTAGCACATCATTTGCCTTCAATAATGACCAAAATATTCACATTTTAATTGCATGTGACAATATGTATGCAATGGAGTCAAAGGATGAACTTGTATTTGTTGATTTTTTCTTTCATCCTATACCCCTTGTTGTTTAAGACTAATATAACATGTGATTTGTCAAAGGTGACTAAGGGGATTTTAGTTACAAATGTCACATGTGACTAAAATTTAGTTGTAGAGACCAGTAAAAAAAATGTTTTTCTTTTAGTGCCATTGCCTAATCCACTTATAGGATTTTACATATGGCCAACACCTAATCCAAAAATGTTCATGCCACCATGTATCCACTAGTTATAATTTGATCTAAACCAACTAGTAAATTGCCATATCAAAATTTTCAATATCCAACAAACATGAAGGATATTAATCCTAATGTTCACATCACTTTTCAAAAAGACAATTAAAATAAATGGGGAAACTATGGAGGTTGATATAGTGAACAAGTTGGTGAACGAATAAAAGTTTATTATGAACATTTTTTAACACTTGTTAATGGTTTGTAAGTGAAGGCTACTAATGTGTTCCTTGTTATTATTTTTAAAACATGTTTGCAACCATACCTTAAACTAGTAACAATAGGTATGACAAGATATTCCTTTATCAAACATAAGGAAGTTATAGTGATCTATGAAGAAAGTGGATTAATCATGGAAAATTATAATATTTTGATAATTAACTTAGAGTTTAAACTGATTGCACAACCTATAGTCATTTATACTACTATTAAATAATAGCTTACCTGTTCAAACTATGGTAAGATTGGTCATGCTAAAAAAACTTGTCACAATAGGAAAAGAGAAGAACTTGGAATATTTGTTGTTCCCACCAAAGTTGTTGAATTGGTAGCTGAAGTTATTGCATAACCTATTAAACCAACTATAATACCATTGAGATATTCTTATATTATTTATTCTAGTTTTGAACATCATGCACCCAATTGTCTTAGAAAGATAAAAGTTCAAAACATGTTTCAAACTAAGCCAACCACTACTGCCATTATAATATCAAAACCTTCTAAATTTAATAGTACCAATTAATGTAGTTGTTATTATTACAACGTAACCAAGTACTAAAATAATAGGTGTTTAGGAAATGTGAACTGGTGAAGGTTAAAACAAAATTGATTGGTAAATTAAAAGACAAATGTGTGATTATTTTGTCCATATTATCAAGGAGCTATAAGGGAATGATTCAATATCACAAGCACTTGTTGAGTTAAACGGACCACATCATTCAAATTGGGCCAATTTACCAATATTATTAAGTCAATCGACTATTGATAAACAACCTATTCAATTGATTACACAAATAACATTATTATAAAAGACTTTGGAGGAGATTCCAAGAGACATTAACATTCAAGTTCTAGAGACTAAGTATGTAATCAACTTGGGACAACTCTTAAAGATTGTGTAAGACATCAAAAGATACATTTTCAAACCAATTAAATATGTTTAGCTGATGCAACCTGAACCTACCTTTGAAACAATGGGTATTGACCACCGGATGGCAATGATTCAAGTCTAGGTTGGTAAGAACTTTATTGATGATGTGCTAATTGATGGAGGTTATGGAGTAAATATCATTATTGAAAACTTGAATGTACAATTAGGTTTGTCAAAATTTAATCTAGTGCCTTACAATCTACGTATGGTGGATCAAACCACAACCAAACCCCTTGGTCCTATTAAGGACCAAAATATATTTGTTCATGGTATTCCTTATGCAGTTACATTTACTATTATCAACAATAATGTTTTTGACTCTAGTTACTCAATGTTGCTAGGATGCCCATGGTTGAAAGATGCTAAAATATCCCATGATTGGGGAACTAATATTATTACCATACAAGGAACGAGTACAATAAGAATCATACCTAATACTAAGAAACTTGGTGTTCAAACCAAAAGACTAGAAATCTTGGTATGTTATGATTTCCATTTTAGAATATCAAATGAAGAGGAGGATGTGATGTTGGCCACATAGTTAGATTTGTTTTCAATAAGAACCAAAGAAATACCTATTCATATTGAACAACTTTCTAAACCAGTCTGCATACCAAATCTTAGTATAGCAAAATCGATTCTAAAACAATTTGTTGAACCGGTATGTGTTTTAGTTGTTAATTTAGTTATCCCACTTGACACTGTCAAACAACACCTACCTAAAACTTTTTCCCATCTAGAAAAGGGGGAGATGATTATTGATGAGACACCTACTTGAGAGTGAATACAAGATCTAACCATAGTTGGTCGGATAATTATTAAGGAGGAACAACTAACCAAAGTTAATTTGGGCACCAAGGAAAATGTGCAATAGGTGAAATTGAACGTTGCACTTGAATTGGTTGTCACATAATTGTTGATTAAGTTTCTAAAGGAGTTCAAAGATGTATTTGCTTGAACATACAAAGACCTAAAAGGTATCCCACTAGAAATTGCTCAAGATAGGATTGAATTAGATACCATAGTACCACCTATTCATTAAACAAGGTATTGGTTGAATCCTAATTATGTTGCCATCATCAAACAAGACATAAACAAGTTACCTGTTGCTGGTTTTATCAAACTAGTTGAAGAAGGAACTTGGTTATTGTCAATAGTGGTTGTTCTCAAGAAGAATGAGAAGTTGAAAATATTTGTAACTGATTTCAAGAAGTTCAATGTAACAACAAAGAAAGATCTTTACTTGTTGCCTTTTACGGATGAAGTTATTAACATAGTTACTAGTATGAGGTTTATACCTTTTTGGACGGATTTTTAAAATATCATCAAATTTTAATTACACTAGAAGATCAACATAAAATCGCCCTTGTGACAAATTGGGGGGCTTTTGTGTGGGTTGTGATGCTATTTGGTGTCAAAAATGGACCACCCACTTATTAGAGGGCAATAACTAAAACGTTTCATGAATACATTGATGAATTCATGAAAATATTTCTTGATGACTTTATGGTTTTTAACAACCTATCAACTCACCTTGAGAAACTCAGGAAATGTTTTATTCAATGTAGAAAGTTTAGTATTAGCCTAAACTTAGACAAGTGCGCATTTATGGCATTTTTAGGAACCATCTTAAGTTTCATAGTATCTAAAGAGGGAAAAGTTATGGATCCCAAGAAAGTTGAAGCATGAGTAAACATGCCATCACCATTATCCCTGAGAGATTCAAGTTTTGAATGGGAATAATTTGACAAATGTTTGATAAAAAACATTGTTTTTATTATATGTCACCAATCACCAAACTGTTCAAGAAGTTTGAAATTTTTTAGTGGACTACAAAATGCTAGAATGCTTGGGAATAAATTAACAACCAATATGTACAAACCCCTATATTTGATTAGCCCAAATTGGGAGCTTGCATTTCATGTTCGTACAGATGCATCTCAACTAGTAGTAGGAGCCATACTTGCATAAAACCCAATCGATATATTTGATCAATTGGTTATGTATGCCTCCAATTTACCAAACTCGGCTAAAAGAAATTATACTATTACTGAGAGAGAAGCCCTAACTATGGTCTATGCCTTACACAAATTTAAACATTACTTATTGGGTAAGAAGTTTGTATACATGGCCTTTGTATACCTAGATAATAAGCCACAAATTTCTAGCAAAAAAGTTAGGTGGTTGTTATTTTTTTGGAATATGACTTGAAAATTGTTTATAAACCTATTATTTCACAAATGCAATATTTGGCTTAGAAAGCGAAGCCATTTGTGTTATAAGATGGAATATTGTATAGATTTGGACAACATAATTGGTTTTGTTGTGTCTTACAACCAAAACATGTGCCAATTATACTACAAAAGTTGCATAGTGGAGTTGGAAGAGGACATTTTTCCTTGGACATTAATGTGAGGAAGATTCTTGATGCCAATTACTAGTGGCCACCATGAACATAGATGTAGTTTTGTCAAATGTGTGACTTATGCCAATGAATAGGTAACATGTTAGCACAAAATATGACAAAGTTGATCATTACTCTTCATGAATAACCTTTCCAAAAATGGGGACTAGATTTCATCGGACCCATTAATCCAACAAGTCATTACTTTAGCAATTGGTACATTTTAGTTGCCATTGATTATGCCACCAAGTGGGTGGAGGCGAAAACTTTGTGACTAACACAACTATTGTTACTACAAACTTTTCATATGACCACATTGTCACCCGGTTTGGTTGTCCAAATTAACCATTGTTACCAATCAAGGTACACATTTCATTAATGATATTCATTATTTAATTAATCAATTTATCCTAAGACATACTAGCTACTATCTATTATCCACATGGAATGGACAAGTTGAGTCTACTAACAAAATTTTCAATACATTATTCATAAAATTAGTGAATGAAAATCAAAATGACTAGGATGAACCTATCCCAAAATTTGAAAAGTTGATGTTATTACACAACATGATGACAAATCATTAAGGACGGAAAATGATCAGTTCATGGAAGACAAAAGCAAACATGTACCAAATCAAGAGCTTTCACTTGTTCAAGAAACTTTTATTCCTATAGAATAAGTGAACAACCCATTATCAATAAATATTGAACCAGTTCAACTAGTTCAATCCAAGCCTATTGAACTAGTTCAGCCTAGATTTGTTTACATTTTTCCTACGATGTTAATTGCTTACATTCAACACAAAAGCCTAAAATAGGTTACACTTTTATTTGAGCAAGTAGCCTTAGGTCCCTAGACTTGGCCTCAAACACTAAATAACTTAACAAATTTGAGGATTATATATAATTATGTTGAAAGCTTGTTTAAGGATACTAACAACCAGCTATAGGCCCAGTGCTTCGAATTGGTTAGCCATAAACAAACGTTGCAAAACAAGGACAAAGAACTGGCTATTGTGAAAACCCAACTCCTTAAATTGTAAACAAAGAATGAACACTTGGTTGCCAAAGGTATTGAAGTTGAAAAAACAATCAAGAAAGTTGAAGCTCTTTAGTAGGAGTATAATGAGTTGATCTAGGTTCATTTTAAAACCTATAATGACCTGAAGGTTGTATAAATTAACCTTGACCGATTAACAAAGGACTATCGCAAGATGGAGCTTATTAGTGTGCAATGGGAGAAAACTCTTGTAGAGCTGGAAAACAACTATTTACAACAATAGGAACAATTAATGGAGGTCAACATTGACATGGAAAATTATACCCATGAGCTTTGAATATAAATTCAAGAATTGTAAGCGAATTGGAAACACTTCACCAAACACATGGTAAAGTTTTTCAAACCACCTAGTAGACAAAAACTTGAAATGGAATAATGGTGGCAAATCGTATAAGAGATTATGAAAGAATAGATCCATGATAGTTTGGAGATCATTTGTGTAGATGCAGAGGCCTACTTGAATAAACTAGTTGCATATCCCTTACAATTTGAGGGTTATACATACGATTGGCTTAACGTCAAACTGGTTGAGGTACCTATTATTGTTTCCCAAATTTTTTCACTTGTGTAGGCAATAACTACAACTATGAATTCTTAGAGTGAACCCGTTGTCATTACCATTGAGGAACCATAGCCAATTAGAAGAGGAACAAAGTTCACCATTGTTTCTTGTATTTTTTCTTTGCCCACAAAATTTATGGAAATATCTATTGTATTTGTTAGTACTTCGATAGAAGAATTGGAAGAACTTGTTACTCCCAAACTTGTTCCATTAGCTATACCAAAGATTGGGGTAGGTGCAAATGTTACATTGATTAACACTATCACACATGCCTTTGAGGTTTTTAGGACTCCATATATAGTACTAAAAGACACTTGTTGCTGAGACACCAAGGTCTAAACCTATTATTTTGGTTGAACATGTTGATGTAACAAGTGGGCAACTTGTTGATGATTTGGCTATAGGGGTAGAACATGTAGTTATAAGTGATTGAATTTTAATACAAAATCTTGTTTTTGAGGGGTAATGTTAACCTACTTTTTTAATATGTACATAATAACTAATTGTTACCAACTGGTAACAAGTGAGGTAATATTATCTTTAGACAATTTGGTTATTATCGAATAACATGTCTTTAAGTTGATTGGTTTATTAAGTTAATCGGTTGTTGACAATAACATGTTGTTTTAAACATGTGGGTAATAGTTGTTATAATTTAAGTTTGAGTTTTCTAATTATTATACTAGCTAGTGACTATTTAATTTAAAACAATGTTATGTTTGGTATAAATAGGAGGATTAGAATATGATGAATAACTCTTTTGAAACTTTTGAATTTTTGGAGCTTCTTTCTTCTTTCTTAAATTTTGGAGATGACCTTTTTGTTTTTTTTTTTTTGGTTTTATGAACAAGTACACTTTTGGATTTTGAGTTTTATTTTAAAATTGATTTGGAAGATTGATTTAAGTTTTGTCTTTGTATTTGTGAATAAACATTTATGCCTTTGTGTCTTTGATTTTCACAAAATACATATATGAAGCAACTCACGTGGTTATCTAAAACCAAAATTGGAAATCTAGAAAAGAAAAAACTTCATATTCTAAAATATTAAAAAAAACTTCATAATATAAGAATATAAAAAAAACCCTTAACAAAGGGACTTAGGTATTAATTGTTAATAGGTTCAATTAAGTTTTGATGACTCAAAGTTTGGATAGGTTTTACCATTCCTAAAATTTTGAATTTTATTTTATTTTTTGGGGAAAAAGGGGAGAAAGTAATGTCATATAGGGGCTTGAAACTTTGAAGTTTCCTAGATGATTTTGTGAATGTTGTCCTTATGACGCACTCCCAAGTCTCGGGTTGAACCCACTTGAGGGTTCAACTATGTAGAGTTGCGGAAAGTTGGGACTGGGAAGGCGCTCCCGACTTCCAACACTATAGAGGGGTAAAGGGGCGTGCTAGAAGTCCCGAGATTAGACTAGGAAGAGGGACTAGAAGATCAAGCTTGAATCTGCATCCAAGAACCAACCACGAGAGGGTTAGTTCACATTCGGGACACCCTTGGGTGTTGGGACAAGCCACGGACATTTTGACACACAAGACTCACCACGGCCCGGACTCGAGGGAAGCCACCACCTTCCCCCATATAGTATTCTTTGCACCACTCCACGGGGACTACATCCAAATGGCACATTTTCCCGGGACTCCCAAGTTGGAGTCCCGAAATTATCCCGGTTGGAGTCCCAGGACTTTGGGAGCTCATAACTCCCGACTGCAGAGTCTGATCGCGACAAGGTCTAAACTAAAGTTATAGCCCTCGTCGAGATCTTTTCAACGCCGTGTCGCACTTTCAATTTGGAGGTCGGGAAGAGGTCGATTCCTGACTTTTAATGGTCGGGAGTCAAATTGCCAGTTTGACTCCCGGCCCTTCTATTGCCCATAACTTGGGCTGTAGATGTCCAAATGACCAATGCGAGGGCATTTTAAACATCTACACTTTTCAATGACATCAAGAACACCCCAATGCAAGGTGTTTTGCCCTCTGCTGTAGAACTCTAAACATTCGAGAGTCCTGGAGGACTCCAAATCCTCAACTTTGGGAGTGGGAGTTTCATCCTCCCACTTCACCCAAAGTGGGGTTGCGACACCTTAATTCCTCTTTGACAACTTGATGTTATGTTATTTTTATTATTTAATGGTTGTTTGCTTGGTACATATGAGCATGTCAAAAATTGATTGTGAATTCATCATCACTCCTCATAACTTCAATTAAAATCAAATATTCAAACAAATATATGGTACCAAATTCAATGGAAACATAAAATTTAGATTAAGTTTTGGTTGAATTATATATTTGAATAGTTGAATGTTCAATATCATTTTTTATGGATGTAATGTTAAATTTGAATAAACTGTATTGTTTTCCTTGGAATTTGTTACCAATTTATGTCAATTTCCATTAACAAAGATATTGATAATATTTTCTGGATTTTGGAGTACCAACCTTTGAACATTCTATTGATTTTGAATCAACTTTGTAAAACAATTGGTTAAAGTTCAACAATAGAATGAAGTTGGAGAAAAAATCGAATGCAAATCCTAAGGTTGATTTAACATTGTTTTCAATAATTCCATAATTACCAGTGGTAGGTAATTTCAAGAATTAGAATAACATCCACTAATTTTAATTTCAAGGTTGAAGCCATTATTTTAGTTAATGTTTTAAAAGTAGGACTAGTGGCAACAAAAACTACCACTAAAATAGGATACATGAAGGCTAGATTTGGAGAAGCCACCATTCTTTTAAACAAAGGATGAAGGAATCACTTGAGTAAGGGAGAAAGGACTTTTTTTGGTTCTAATTCCTTTTTTACCACTATTTTAAATGTAATTCGAAATGTTGAAAATTGATGTGTGTGTGGTTTTGGTGTGAAGACCTATCGAGTAAGTGTGTGCATATGCATTTGTGTTTTAGAGTGGTAGTTTTAACAAGGGATTCCCTATCTTCTAGGATAGATTAAATAAAAAGTATTGTAAAAAATAGAAAAACTTGGTACCCCAAGAGTTTTGTTGCTTGGTTCTCTTTGTTTTTATGGGTCATGGTTTCCTTCAACAACACACAAATGATAAAGGTGTTGCAATATTCAAATATTTAAAAATGCCACAAAATTTCAAACATTTCCACTAACCTTCACACCTAAATGTACAAAATGCACAATTTTCCATGTGTCAAGATTTTCAAACATTCAAACCTTATAACATTGTGACATTCTTGTACCCACTTTGGGTTTAAACATATATATTGGTAATTGGTGAAAAAAAGTCATATCTTTTGAATATTAAAAAAATTGGGACCCATTTAACTAATTTTTGTAAAGAGGACCAATTTCAAACATAGAAATAAATAGGTCATAAAATACATCACATTAAATCATTAGGACGTGATTGCACCCCCCATTCACACAATTTTATTTTGTGTTACATGGACAAAAAATAGGAAATTTGAACACGTTTTCAATGGTTCATCAATATATATATAATTAGGTTGATAATGTATTCAAAATATGCATCTCATATATACTTATCAAATATAGTAGTTGTTTCTTATACAAATGGTTATATTAAATCAATTTTATTCATAAATAAAATATTTCCTGCTATAAGATAAGAAATTTGTGTTTATACAATAATACCAAAATATTAGTTTTATTCATATGCATGGATATATTTCAACTTTTTTGTCATGTGTTTTTTCCATATTAAAACATTATACTTTTAAATTTTCATTCTCACACAATATTGCCTTTTTGTTATATTTTGTTAAAACATAACAAATGATAATATTCTTAAAACACAAGCAAACCATGACCCTTATGTTCGTTCTTCACATGAAGATTAAATATGTAGTTTAGGTGAAAGGTAGTATATTATAAAATATAATCTTATACTATTGGGTGCAAACATAAAAGGAACCGCCAATGCCTTTTGAGGTAGTTCCTAAATAATCTTAATAAATTGATGTGGTAACATGAGATTGGTTGAAAAGTTTTGAAGCAATGTTAAACAATGGTGCTTATACATTGTTTTTACATTATTTCACTATGCTAATAAACATTGATTATGAGCTTTTAAAAGTGCTAATATATATATTCAAACTCCAACCAAAATGCTAGATTCATATATTAAAAACATTATTGTACAAACACAACACATGTTCAACATTATAACTTAGTTTTTGAGACTTGTAAACATGTCAAAAAAGGATTGGTTATGCTCAAAGTGACTCCTATTAATACGATTCACCCTATTTCCCAAGTACATCACCTCTACTTTATTAGGATTGTAAATCATAAACAATGTCTATTTTATTTGTTTTATACAAGCCCACTCACGATTTGGGTACCCCTTCAAGAATCATTAGAGGACATATAAGTTATTTTCCATTATTTATAAATAAATAAAATTACATGGGGAAAATTCAATTTGAAAAAGTTCACAATTAAAATAGAAATAATTTGTATGGTGCTTGTGATTTTTCACATGCATAAAATGTTGTGCATTAACATTTTGTTTCAAATTCACAAAATCTAAAAACAAATACTTAAATGAGGTTTTATATACAACTTGATATGTTTTTTTGCCTGATTTGTTTTCACATGTGACCAACATTTTGTGTTGCATAAAAAAAATGGTCATTTTCCTTGTAGCCTTTTGAAATGAATTTTATAACTTTCAAAATTCTTGTACAATTCATAATTTAATTAAATGCCTCCATTAATAAACATTGTTCATCCATAGATCTAAAAGTTGAAACTAATTACATTACTTGATACATTTATTTTGAATCATTATTTAAAAATATTGCAAATAAAACCACCGATATAATTGTTATGAAAGATTGAATTAAAAAAAATGATATCCAATATATTCTTAGATATTTTTATTTTCTCAATATGATAAAATTTTAATTATAGTCACACAACAATACATTATGATTGTAATAAGTTAAATATTATAAAAACTCAAAGTTATCTTATGTAACTCTTTATATATTAGATAATCCTTTTGAGCACCCCAACTATGAATGACCCCATATTTTATTTATTTATACCTTACAATCATTTGTTAGGTTCAATAAAGCATTGTCAAATTCTTTTGCAAAACTCTTTTACAAGCAATGAATTCAAATTCTAACCAACAACATACAAGGTAAAAGCACCTAATAGCATAAGGGGTTTATCATGTCCCACTATGGACCCTATAACTATTCAATTTGTTTAAGAATGCATGACTACAATGAAAAACACCTTAAAGATATTACAAAACAACACAATATGGCCAGTGGCTTTACTATTAAGATCATCAATGACCATATTAAAAGCTCTCCATTGAGGATTTACTATGTTACACAAACAAATTCCTAGATGAGTCTACTCATAATTCAAGGAGCCATTAGAACAAAAATACACAAATTAACAACTAATTCATATTTTTTCTTAAAAAACAGCTTCAACTTGGGTTGAGTTTCAGATCATCTTGTATTGAAGGGAAAAATGACTGTAGAGAAACTAAAGTCTAATTTACTCAAAATGTTTATTTTGAAAGTTTTCAAAGTGCTTCTATCTTAAAATTGAAGAAGATCAAATTAAAGTTATGCCTCCTCTCTTTACAATATGAGAGATAAGGAACAACTTGCCCTAGAGGTTCCGACATTCCATCATCAAGGCTAGCTAGCCACCATCAAAACTTTGAAATGATGGTTTTGAGTATTAACAAAGCCCTTCTGGATACACATGTTTTTTGAATTTTGAGGCATTCTAAAACTTTCCCAACCCACCAATTCTTCAATTTTAGTACCATGCTCTCTACCCATGAATGATGGTAACAATAGTCTTCTATCAAATATGTATGAATGAATGAATGATGGCAATAATAGCATTTTACCTATTTGGGTGATAAGATGTAAAAAATAGCCTTAGGTGCCACATTTGATTCATTGCACCTATTTACACCTCTCTTGAGGCATGCTTGGTTAGAACACCAAGCGTGTTTGCCCTTTGGCCAAGGTGAATAATTGGCATCTATGTCAATATAAATCTTCCTTTTTCATCGAACCCTTTAAGAGCGAGCACCTTCACATGTACCCCATATTTGGGCCTCTAGTAACATTTAATCAAATTCAACAAACTGTGCTAATTGTTTTCCCCCATCACCACCCATAAACATGAAAATGAGGCATTGTAATAACATGAGCTTGACTATTAAAGTTTGCAACCACCGGGGCTAATCATTATAACTTGTCAATCAAGAGCCATCATTTTGACATTCAATGCCTTTGAATGCCTTAGAAGTAAGAGGGATTCTACGGCCATGATATAGCGTTCTTAGTTCCTACACCTAGTCCTTAAAAGTAGGAGGGATCGTATGTATGCCCATATATAGTTCTTTCAATAGATCCTTAAAAGCGGGATGGATCTTATACCCATATAAAACAATGTTACACACAAAATTCTTAAGAGTAGGATCCATTGATTTTTTGTACTAGAGAAGGCACCCCCCTAGGGTGCATTCTGCATTTTAGTGAGCTTTTAGGGCAATGCCAATAGGCTGAAACTTGATGGCAAACTAAGTGCAGAATGCCTCCTAGGGGGTGAATTCCTTGGTCTTGGACCCTCATCTAAAGGCCATGAGTCCAATTTATGACTCTCAACCAATAGGATTGCTCTATTTCATTGGACCCTGTACCTTGGACCCTTGTCTAAAGTGGCCCTTATTGGTACTTGAGTGTAATCCATGCTTAAGAGTGGGAGGAGTTATAGGCCTCAGTTTACTGGCCACCACCCTTGTGATGGGGTTCAGTGTTGCTTTTGCTGGTAAATTTTAGCCAAATTTTGACCTGAAAAATGTGATTTCGGTTGCCTATACAAAAAGGATTTTTGATGGAAAAAAAAGACTCAAATTCACCAGAATTTGAAGATTATATTTTATTTTTCAAATCGCCAGATTTTTATGATAAGTTCCAGTAGGTAGCCAAGAGTACAAAAGGATTCTGTTTCTCCTTTCTACTTTCATATCTACTTAGTTATATGTAGCCCAAATTTGGCTAAATTATTTTCTGGATGATCCCAACTTTGTCTATATCACAATAATCCTTAAAAGAAATCCATCCTGATGGGGGTAAGGCAGGATTTTTTTCTTCAATTTTGTGATGTAGCTGAAGTGGGGATCATCCATAAGATAATTTAGCCAGATTTGGCTACAGACTAGATATGAAAGTAGAAAAAGATCAGAATCCTTCTACAGTCTTGGCTACTTACTAGAACTTATCATAAAAATCTGGCGATTCGGAATTTTTTTTTCCAAAATCTGGCGAATTTGTTCCATTTTTTTTCAACAGATAAAATCCTTTGTATAGGTCGAAATCATATTTTTCAGGTCGAAATTTGGCGAAATTTCGCACCCCCCCCCACAAAAAAAAAAACAGAAAACACACTGGGGTAAGGTTAATTTATCAATCAATACAAATCAAGTCAGCTTTTGTCCCTCTTGTGTTGCAACTTTGATAATGGTCACCCTGCACCCCATCTCGTGCAATGCAATGATCTCCATCTCCATCTCTTGTCTCATGCACCAAGAGAGGCAGCATCAGCAGCAGCAGTTTGCAACAAAACACTCTTGGTCCCAAGCTCCCAGCCTCCTCTTCCGAGTCCTCACCCCACGCCGGGATCTATGGACGTCTGCGCACTGTTGCTGCCTGCTGTTGCTGCCACTCTCATGATACCTATTCGATCCATCATCATCTTCCAGGTCTCGTGGCTTCTTCTGGTTGTCTATTATAAACTTATTAGTTCTGATCATCTTCATGTTTAGTGCTGCTGCAAAGATCATCAGAGTAGTCTGTCTGGTGCAGCAGCTTCTACCTGCAGCAGAGCTGTCGATGTCCCAGCTCATTGTGGGGGCGGGGGGAGACGTCTGCAGCACCAGGCTGCTGTAAGTACTTGACTTAAATGACTAGCTGCAGCTAGTACAGCTACTTATATATACAGAGGTTTCATGCGGTGGCATGTTACAGTAGCTCTGTGATCATGATGAGGTGAACTCACGCCACGACAATAATAGTGTACAGCAGCTGTAAGCTTATTTGCAGGTAGTTATTAGGTCATGCCGTGGAGTACTAGAATCTAGTTCGGGTTTCTTCTGTTCGTTCTTTCTTTCTCTCTTGATTGGCTTTTAAATTTTATTTTATTTTAATGAAGCTGCAGCAGCTGGTTGAGTGTGATCCGTGGCGGAGGAGAAAGAAAGAAAGAAAGAACGCAGTTTCAAGTAAAATGTGAGCTGGGAGTTTTTGTCTAACTCGTTGTCAATCGGATGATCACTTCTGCAGTAGCGTATGATCGGAATATCATGTGGGTGTGATCGCAGCGGCGGTGGGGAGTACGATAAAGCAGTCATTACGCTAGCTAGCACTGGATTATGGAATGAGCTACTCAACTGTACAGCTACGTGGTTGCTGTTGTTGCTGTTGTTGTTGCAGATCACAGCTGCAGTTGCTCATATTGGAGTTTAGTATACTACCTGCTTCAACAGCGCACCGAGGTATGGAACTTGCTTTATACTGATGGTCGATCAGCGCCGGCGAAGGATATTATATATTCACGAGTTTCCCGAGGTGTTGGGGTTCGAGAAAGCAAAGCAAAATTGTCACAGCTATAGCTAGCTGTTGATCCGGTACGAACTAGTTCCTCATGCAGCAGCTAGACCTGGAGCTTGCTGCGAAGAGAACTTTAAATTTGGCACGATTGTAACTGGAGGAGCGCCGCCGGCTGCACGGCGCTCTGGGTTCTTTTGTTGGAGGCGGGTTTGGAATACTGTTAAGTTAGTACTGGCTGTGCTGTCGAAGCTGCTTTTCTGATGAAGGCTAGCTTGAAGTGGTACAGACTGTAGGGTAGACTAGGACCACGGATCTCAAAAGCGCAGCTTGGCTTGAGCATGCCTCGAGCAGCAGCTCTTATGACAGAAGAGATGAGCGGGATACACTCACAAGGAACAACAGTAGGTGGAGGAGAATATCCCAATGGGAGACAGGAAGGAGAAGAAGACGGCATTGCAAGACCGCAACAGGAGATTAAGCAGCAGCAGCAGCCGCAGCTGAGGACGACGAAGAGCCGGAAAGCTTATGTTCACGCAGGGGGTTTGAGTCCGCTGAGTCGACAGCTTTGGAGAGACAAGCCAAACTACACCGCTAGTGCAGGCAGCGGTAATGCAGCAGTCAGGGACGACGCATGCGCTCGCCTTACGTGGATGGACTTGTCTGTGTCTGTCACCAACGGCAGAGGGGAGTCGCGAACTTTGCTGCATGGACTTACTGGGTATGCAGAGCCTGGTTGCATGCTCGCGATCATGGGTCCTTCAGGCTCCGGGAAAACCTCCTTACTCGACTCTCTTGCAGGCAAGAATCTAATGATGGAGAGCATGATCTCCTCTCTGATCTCGCATACTGTCCGTTTTTTTTTCCCCTTCTTCTTCTTCTTTTGGATTGACCCATTTTGAGATGATCAAATCGCAGGGAGGCTGGCGAAGAATGCGACGATGACAGGAGACGTTCTTGTGAATGGACGCCACACAAAACTCTCTTACGGCATGGCTGCTTATGTGACACAGCAAGACGACTTGATCGGAACCCTAACAGTGCAAGAGACTATCTACTATTCAGCGAATCTGAGGCTGCCAGACCGCATGCCCAAAGCGGACAAGAAGGCCATCATTGAGAGCGTCATCGTCGAAATGGGTCTGCACGACTGCGCAAATACAGCCATTGGGAATTGGCATCTGCGAGGTCTCAGTGGTGGTGAAAGGAGGCGTGTGAGTATTGCTCTGGAGATTCTGACTCGCCCTCGCATGTTGTTTCTGGATGAACCTACAAGTGGTCTTGACAGGCACGTTGTCTGCAGAAGTTGTGAACTCCTTTTGTTGCAGACTTTTTTTTTTCCTGCTTCTATCACAGTTCTTTTCTGTTGAACTGATCTCCTTGTGCCTGCTGCATCATGATGGATCCTTGGAAGCTGATCTGATCTCAGCTGCTTGCTGACCTTTTCACAAACTTCTTTAAGACCCTTTTGCATTAGAATCTAGAGTCTAGACCACTCATAATTGCTGCCACAGCTTCTTGTTGTTGGATGCAGTGCTTCAGCTTTCTTTGTGATCACAACATTGAAGAACCTGGCGAGAGATGGGCGTACTGTCATTGCTTCCATTCACCAGCCTTGCAGTGAAGTCTTTGATCTGTTTGATGACCTCTTTCTGCTCTCACATGGCCAAACCATCTTCTTTGGTGAAGCTGCTGCAGCCAATGAGGTACCCATCTCTCTTTCCCCCCAGCCCTCTCTCTCACTTTGTCTCTCTCTGTCCGCACAAGTCCAAGATTGAGCAACATTGCATTGATGTGAATTGTATCAATCTAGCAGCATTGTTGCAATTCATGAACTTCTGATTCCCTTGAGAATGTTGTACAATTTCAAAACTCAAGGAAATCCACTCTGGACCCAAAACCCTAGGAAATCCAGCCTGGGACCCTGATTGATTTGTCAACAGCTGCTGGTTTGCAGCATTTCTCAGCTTCTGGTTTCCCATGTCCACCACTGCGAAACCCAGCAGACCATTTCCTGCGGGCTGTGAATGCTGACTTCGACCGTGTCAAGGCTACCTTGAAGGGGTCTTTCAAAATCAGGGACCGATCACATGTAAGGGGCTGTGTTCTCCCTACTCTCTCTACCACCCCTAGCTAGTACCAAATGTTTACACTGGGATTCTCAGGAAAATGTTCCTCAAGGCATGATCTGAAGTCTCATCGTCAGACCTCATTCTAGGTGCACTGATGTTTTAGGGATCAGTCTCTTGTCTACTGCGGTATTGAATTGTGGGCACTTGGAACTGTATGAAATCTCCTCAAGACTGATGACTAAATCATATTGAGGAGAAGAAGTAATTTACTTTAGCCCAGAGAAAATTTCAGAGTTTGGAAATATGTATTACTGTTGCAGGACTTTGAAGTAGGTAGTAGTACAGATCCACTCGACCGAATGACGACAAAGCAAGTGGTGCAAATCCTAACTGAGTCCTACTTAAACTCAGAGTTCCATGAGATGGCTCTCACTCGTGTGCGTGAAATCAACCAGATTGTAAGTGCTCAGAGCTCAAACTTCTGCAAGCAAATTTCCTCTAGCATTGCAATAATTCCACACTGTGCTTGTGAAGTCTGTACTATTGTTATCTGTCTCACATGTGTCATGCTTCTTTGCAGTTCATGAATTAAAAGAGCTTCAGTAGTTTAGTATGCAATAAATAATGTTGTAGTTTCCCAATGTTTCCAACATGTGCATCTTTGTTGTCTGTTACACCCCAGGAAGGCACAATTCTAGAGTCCAGTGCAAGCAAAGCAAGCTTCTTCCGCCAGTCTTTCATCCTCACACAAAGATCATTTGTGAATATGTCAAGAGATATAGGATACTACTGGCTGCGTCTTGTGGTATATATATTTCTAGCTCTTTGCATCGGCACAATTTATTACAAAGTCAACACCAATTTCACATCCATCATGGTGAGATTTCAAGTTTCTTCAACATCTTTTTACTGGTCTAAATGCTCATCATTATTGGAAGAAACCCATTTGTCAGTCCATTGACGAAATTTACTTGCTGCTACTGAACAGAAGATGTGCTTTTTACACACAAAACCTAAACCTTAGAGACCTTGTTGTTGTTTATACTATGTCGAACAACCAAGCAAAAAACACAGCCTCTGTGTGTGTATGCTGCCAAGTCCATGCTCTTGAGAGATTCAGTAAGATGCTAGTCTTTTGCTCTTTGGACGGACTAATTTGTGAACCTCACAGGGTGTTTGTGTTTGGCTCTTTGGATGGTACCACTTTGTGAACATTAGCATATCTGCAACAGACAACAAAGATTTGGCACTTAACATTTCCACTTATGATTGTAGGGGAGGGCAGGATGCATGTCCTATGTTGCTGGATTTCTGACATTTATGTCCATTGGTGGCTTTCCTTCCTTTGTGGAGGATATGAAGGTAATTTTTGTCTCAACCATATTTGCTGTTGAAGGTCATCAAACATGTGGGCACTGACTGTTGATATTTTCTGTATTAGGGTTGAGTCTCCAACTCTTTCTCTTCTTCACTGATATGTTGCCAGATCTGAAATCTCTAGAGCTTGTTCATCCTCTGCTTGAGCGTGCATTGCAGATTTCCCCCCTAGAGCAGCATGCTACAACACACTGCCTACTCTGGGTTGCTTGCTTTACCATATTGTTGGAATGTCAAGTTTGGAAGGTCAATACCCAGTCATGCTGAAGGCGCATTTGAGCATGTTACATGGCTTGTGCAGGTGTTCTATCGTGAGAGGCTAAATGGGCACTATGGAGTGGCAGCATTTGTGATAGGCAACACATTTTCATCACTGCCGTTCCTTTTCCTGATATCATTGATATCTGCGTTGATATGCTACTTTATGGTAGATCTGCATCCGGGGTGGGACCATTTTGCCTATTTTGTTCTCATGCTGTTTGCATGTGTGGCGTGCGTGGAGAGCCTGATGATGGTTGTTGCTAGTATTGTTCCCAACTTTTTGATGGGCATTATTACAGGTGCTGGAATTCAGGTATATATTTGGGTGTTTCTCATATCTGAACATCAATTCTGTTTCTTATTTTGTAGATGTTAAAATACTCTCACCTGGGCATGATGAACTAGACTGCTCAGAATTTGACAAGGGTAGAAGGACCCCTAACTCTTTCTTGTGTCTGGAACAGGGCATATTTCTACTGGTTGCAGGATTCTTCCGATTGCGACTAGATTTGCCAAAACCTGTGTGGCGCTACCCTATGTCATACATAAGCTTCCACTCGTACGCTCTTCAGGTTACTGATTAACCCTAAATTTCTTCATATACTGCAATTCTATAATGTCAGCCTTGATGACTTCAGGCCTTTTGTGGGTTCTATTTCAGGAATAGATGGACTCATGTCTTCAGTCCTTAATGATTTAACAAGCCCTACAGCTCTGAAAAAGATTGGGATGGGGAACTGGTGCACAGGGCATGTATCAAAATGACTTCCTTGGTTTGACATTCAAGAACTCAGTGGTGAATGGCAAACCCACTGGGCCTCCTCTCACTGGCCTTTATATAGTGCAGAATCTGTACGAAATTGAAACAAGCCGGAGTAAGTGGGTGGATTTGGCGGTTGTTTTTGGTATGGTCCTTGGCTACAGAATAATGTTCTTCCTAATGATCAAGTTCAAGGAGGATGTGAAACCCATGCTGTACTCTCTTCTTTCCAGATGCACAAACCCATCCTGTAGTACTACTGGCCACCGACGCAGGAGCAACAAGTCCAAGAGGTTGCTCTTACAGAGCCCAGTCGCACCTTCAACAGCCAACCCATCTCCTCTTAACGATGCGGTTCCATTACAAAGGTTCATGTGATAATGAATCTCAATATTGCAGATTCACCTATAATCATGAAAGCTGCATCCATGACTAGTGTCAAGTGCAGTCTAAAAGGGCGTCCACCAACATGTAGCGAAAGAAAGGCACAAGTTACCAGCTGACAAACTATCCCAATGTAGTCTTCTGTTGTATATGAACTGCACATTTCTGCTGCTGTTTGTAATACTACCATCAAGTGCTGTTGTTTCAAGTAGTAACAGCACAAGATGCACATATGGAGCTGCTCATCTTGCTAGCTGAATTGTAAGGTTCTCCTTATATGTCTTTAGTAGTAGTAGAGAATTTCTGTGTTTCTGTTATTGAGTTTCCAACCTGAGTTTCATCAATTTGGAGCAGCAAAACATTCTTTTTTTGCAAAATGGGTAGCGCATAGTGTATCTGTGTTGGGCAGTTCTTTGATTTTGTTATAACCTTCATGTTTGGGTTTTGAAAATTTTCAAAAATTAAAGAACCCCTGGTTCAGGGTTTTAAGGAAATCCTGATTAAAATAACTGCTGGTTCTGGGCTTTTTAAGAAGCTTTCAAAGGATTGTTAAATCTCCTGAAAGAACTGTGGAGAACTGGAGTTTCAGGGTTGGTTATTCCATGAGTTCTTCGACATTTTGAGAACCACCTGGTCAAGGGTCAATATGCTGGTATGGGAGAGAACCACACCATACTGGTAAGTGCAAATTGTTGGGCAATTCTTTACTTTTATGAAGAACCTCGTCATGTCAAGTACATGGCATTCATTTCGTGCATTCTCATATTATCTAATGCATAGCTCTCTTGCTAGAGGATTGATGTTTCACATTAAATAATTCTCAAAAGGATTGGTTGGAAATAAAATAAAATTGAGTGATGTCTGCTGAAATCTTTGAAGAATGATAATGTATTAACTGTCACTAGATTACTATTATATACATTGCATCAGGCTGATTATTGTCTAAACTTAGTCGATATCCATTGGGCATCAAGGGAAAATATAACAAAGGCGAGTATTTTGAGAAATGAAAGCCCCATAGGAGTGAGCATTACCTTTTTCATGGGCAAAAAATCTTGTGTAATAAGATGGCCTCCAACTACACTACAAAAATATGCCCAATTTTTTATGTGTTTGATAAATAAATTATATACAATTAGATACTAAGTGACAATTTTTAAAAAAATGATGAACCCTAAATATTGATCTCAGGTTCCCGAAATCTAGACATTGATGCCAGATAATTTCCTTCACTATTGGCATTTCGAGTAAATAATTTCTAAGAAATTGGACATTTTTTAAAATAAAATTTTAACACTGAACCTGAAGTAGGGTATTCAAATGGGGATTGTTGGACCCTTCTTTTTAAACAAATTAAATATGTCAACATATTTGATGCCAGATCATGCACACATAATGAAGATCTTTCGGAAATTTGCTTCTGAACTTTCCAATTGTCAAGTATTGGGGTGTTGTTGAGACAACAAAATCATCTGGAAACATTTCAAACTGACATCAGATTTTATCTGACATACCTAATTTGCCACTATCGTGATTTGGTCACACAACAGGGCTCTGGCCAGGGTGCGCACCAACAGGCACCAGCACACCACAAAGGATGATGGGTGGACACCAAACACTGGATTTTTAGTTTTTTCATTGTTCCCAATGTGTTCTCATCATGTTCCTATGCGATTCTCCAAGTTCCCTAGTTGTTCCTCAAAGACATTCCTAATAGCACCTCAGTTTTATCTCATATGGTTTGCCCAAGGTTCAACTCTCATGTATATGAACTGAAAAGGTGATGCTTCTATTGGGGAGTGACAAATATTCCAAAATCATTGATGATGGGCCAAATCGATATGGCCCCTTCCAAAAAATAACAAATAAAATGTGAACTAACTAACATGTTTGAAATAACTGGCGAAAGTTGCCCAGATTTCAAGGGAAAAAAATATTAAATCATCACAGTTAGACATCAGGTTCTCATGTCACCAAAATGTAGCCGGATTTCAAAAACATTTAACTCTCCTTTTTGACCTGCAGTCAAATTTGGCTAAGCCCTCTTGTGGATGATGACCAGACCACCTAACTCACAAAACCAGGGAAAAGAAACCCTATCTCAGGTTTAGTGATCTGGTATGGATCATTGGGAAAAAGGATCAGTTACGGTATAGTGAGTGAACATTTTAAAAGTCAAATGAGGTCCAATCCTCACACATTGTTCCTCTAATTCTGAAGTGCAAAGAACATTTTTAGCCCTTCACCTAGCGCTTAAGGAATGGGCAAGATATGGAGTGTTTGGTGTAAGAGGGTTCAGTGTTCGGTGATAGATGATTTATAACAGATTAGGATTTCAAGCTTAAGATCTTTGATCGTTGCATCTTTGTCTTTGGAATACAAAAAAGTTTTGTAGACCCCTAGTTGGCACACCCATCATGAGACAGATATAGGGCTGGAACTAAAGAGGGGTCTAGAGCTTTATTTTTCAAAAAGATTGAAGCAAACTATCATCAAGCTTCTTCCTATGTTTTTTTGTGTTGCTCCTTTATTTCTAATGCTCGAAGAACATTTGTAGCCCTTCATTTGGGCATCCAATGACACAAAAATCACTCAATTTGGCTGGGTACAGACCTATTAAAAACATTGGAATATGTTCAATAATAGGTATGTGTTTGGTGATGAGAAGTTCTACCCTAGTCAAGTGCAATGTTCTTCAGCTCATCTTTTCGCTCACCTCATAAACCTTTTTTGAATCAATCAGAATTCCAACACATTTGTGTCTGCTGGCTCTGGTTTGTTAATTTGTTTGCATGTTGTGCACCAAAAACATGCAATTGAGCCTGTGGCTGGGTTCAATCTTTAACACTTTTTTGTCTGAACATTGGTTATTGTCGGATTGGATGGATGGAAAAAGTTTGAAAAAATGTGGTAGCCCTAAGGGTGAACATTTACACGGGGCCGCAAACTAGCAACAAGTACAATTGGATATGTATAGGAAAAGGGCTGGTCTTGATGCCATTCTGCATGTTAAGGTGGCAGCAAGAAAAGCAGGAGCCTGAGTTCGCAAGCACCCAGTTTGGCCAAAAGACTCAAACAAATGACCAGTTTGGGAACTCACCAAATTCTCCCTTTTCAGCCAGGGGTTTAATGTTTAGTTGTTGTAATGCAGCCAAACTGGCAATCATCCACAAGAAGCTGTAGCCAAATTTGGCAGTAGAACAGGTATGGAAGTAGAAAAACTTAATAATCTTTCTATATTTTGGCTAGGTGCCTGCTTGAATGTGTTGTAAAAATCTGGCATTTTTTTAGTTTTTATTTTCCTCTTTAAATCTGGTGAATTACGGCCAATTTTTTCACAAAAATCCTTTGCATGTATTGTCAAAATCAGTTTTTCCAGGTCCAAAAGATGCAAAAAATTGCAAACCAAAAAAACACCATTCTAGCACTGAGCTGAAGTTAATGACCAAAAGCTCAAAAGTGAGACAAAAAATGAGGAAAAGGGGGAAAAACAACATAAAATTTTGTTAGAATTTGGGTGTTTGGAAATCAGAGTTGGGGAGAAGGTTTAGGAACTGGTGTCTACCACGTAACATATGCAAAAGGCCAATAAGCCCTGGCAGAACCTATTTATCATCTAACAGAATGGTGACTCACCCTACTAGGCTCACCACACATTCTTGGGGGTGGAACTGGGCCCATTCCATAGTATGTAACAGAAGAAACAAAGTTTTGGCAAAGTGTTTTCTTGTGTTGTCCTCTTCATAAAATTGGGCAATATTTCTTGTGAAAAGAACTTTCTTGGGGGAAACACGACTCTTGGAGATAAACACATTACAAGACACTCAAACATGTACTTTCCACAAATTGAATACATAGATTTCTTTTATAATCAAAAAGTTAAGGGCTTGCAAAAGTTATTTTTATTGCACATCATTCTTTTTGAAAGGATCTTTTACACCAAAAAAATGATGATATTTCACTATTAAACACATTAGGTCTTTTTTTTTTTTTGTTGTCTTTCAATACCCTTTCATTGGACAATTTTTTTTTCCTCAATTTTTTTTGCAATCACAACATGGATTGCATCCACATATCTTTTTAAGCCCATTACTCCATTGATTTATAATATGATATTATTTTGTTCCTTGCTTGAAATTGTACTAAACTATATGCATCAACTGGACTAATATAACAAAACATGCAATGTACCACTTGAAAAAATTCATTTCTTTGTTATCATTTACATAGTAAAAAGCTCAACATAATGTAAATATATTGTGATGTCCCCAAAAGACTCTTTCAGCATGTACTTTCTTAAGATGAACATGTATCCTTTAATGAATGTAGGGAATTTCTGTATGCTTGACCATGTTTATATTTTGAAATGTGGAGACTGAAAATGATGGCCTCCTCACACACAACAACTAGATGCCACCCCTAACCCTAATCTCAGTTTTTTAAAAATCATTAGCCTAAAACTTAGCTTAATAGGTCTCATAAACACCTTACACCCTAAATGCTAACATAGATCCGTATTATTGGAAACCAAAATTGGGCATTTCCTAATACCCTGGAAAGTTTTCAGTTTGTTAACATTTAAATATCTTAAGCAATTCTCATAAGGCTGGTTCTCAGCCTAGTGAGAACCAACAAGTTGATTTTCACTTAGGGTACCAGCATTGGTGATACCCATCGGTTTCAGGGTGAGAACCGACCTGAAAACTTGGCCGGTTCTCACCCCCTTTTTTATATAGAACTGCCCACCACTGGTCACCACATTCATAGGTGGAACCAGGCCGGTTTCATAGTAACAGAGAAACAGTTGTGTGATTTGCAACTAAAGTCCGCCCAAATATTTTGTTTTTCTCCTCTCCCCAAATAAAAGAAAACCGTCCGGAGTGGTTTGAGTTTAGGGATCACACGATCACAGCCGCCAACGACCAACATACTTCAGCAAACCTCACAGGGAACGCCGTAGCAGGAACCATTCCCAACGGGACGAGAACCACGTGAATGGGGGACGGGCGGGGAACAGCCGAGCGGACGGGCTCCTGAACACGTGGATACGCCCATAACTCGGAACACATGACGTGTTGAGGCGACCGCATAATGCGGATGAAGTACCCTTATCAACCGGATCCACCCGTCGACGCGGGGCACCGGAAACTGGCAATAGACGGTCGTAATTATCCACAATTGTTCGAAACTTTTCACCTTCCGGGCTGCATGCGGTTAACCTCACCCGTGGTTAATTTACCACGTCACGAGTTAACCAGCTTGTTATAGCTCGCCGCGAGAAGAAGACGACGATGTCCCGTCGAGCTCGCTCTGTCCTTCCGCGGATTCTTGTGTTCTCTTCCTTGAATCGTTTGTTTCTTCCGGGATTTCGAAATTTTTCTGAGCATCCTAGAATTTGCGCACTTCTCCGTTTTATCGATCGAGCTATCTCTTAACACTTTTTGGCCTTGTTTTCTGTTAGTTATGTAATATTGTTTTTGTACCTCTCTTGCTTGTTGATTGTTTTGTGTGAACGGAGGACTATTGTTGTTGTTTTCCTTTCTGGAGAAAATTTCTGGTGAATTGGAGTACACTGAGGGATTCTTGTTGGCTTGCTATTCCTGATCCGGTGACAAGAGTTTCTTGCTTGAAGACGGAATCATCGGTTTCCAGCTAAGCCGATAAAACACCAGGCGTGAACTTTCTTTTTCTTCTTCTTCAGTTTTGAGCGCTTCTTCTTCATGTGTAGAGAGTTATTTGTGAAGTGATCAAAATGTTGGCTGTGGTTCACAAGTCGGTTGCGCAGGCACCGGAGGAACTGAGTGTACCTGAGGTCATCGGCAGTCCTGACTGCTTGACAACGACGAGTAACGACCTCCTCAGCAACTTCAAAGCGGCCTATCCAGATGCAATGTCGCTCCATTTCGATGGCAACAGCGCGATGGCTTTCACTCACAAGAATCAGGCTCTTCTGCGGCCAAGGTAGGTTCTCTCTCTCACAATTCTTCTTACGGCCTTCCCTTCTTCCATTATGCTCCCGGTGGAAAGCTATGTCGCAATTGCTTGAAGCATCGATCACGAACTTGTATACATCTGGTCGAGAATCACACTGCACATGTCGTCTGTCTTCGTTTTGCTTTTTTTTCCTTGATTTATTTTGGTTTTGCTTGGTTTTTTCTCTGGTCGGGAGTGCACATGACGCAGTGGTCATTGGGGATTAATCGTCGAGATGTCGTCGACGAGCTTGGTTTTGCGCGGCTCTGTTCTTTACACCAGATAGTGCTTGCTTGCATGCAGAACACTGGCAGTAGTCGACGATGTGCACTGCATCTGCGTGGGAATGCTGGAGAACTTGGCAATGCTTCGACAGCGCTATGGTCTCGGGAAGGGTGTACACGAGGTGGAGCTCATTATAGAGATGTACAGATCACTCCGCGATCGTGGTGGCTACTCCGCGGACCAAGTGATCGGCGAATTGGCTGGCTCATTTGCATTCGTTTTATTTGACAACAAGACGCGCAAACTCCTCGTTGCGTCCGTGAGTAACTGACTACGTTTTTTTTCCTTCGTCATGTCGAAAGTACAAAGTGCCTACGGTTTGTAAGTTCCGTTACTGTCTCACGCAAGATGTCTCATACCGTGCAGTTGCCCTTTTGGTCACTTGCAGGATCCTCAAGGCAAGGTAGAGTTCTATTGGGGCACTGCCGCTGATGGAGCCATTGCATTCTCTGATGATGCGAAACTCCTGAAAGAAGGATGTGGAAAATCGTTTGCTCCCTTCCCACAAGGTACCCAGTGAAACTGTTACCGTGTGATGTGCCCAGAGCTCCAATTGTACTGTCGTGGGACTGGTCTTTCTCAAGTAGATTTTCACACTCTCTCTGTTGGAAACCCTAATTTTTGTGTTGTGTTTGTCTTCTCAGGGTGTTTTTTCTCAAGTGCAGATGGACTTCACAGTTTTGAGCACCCAATGAGCACTTTGAAGCCAATTTCGCGCGTGGACAGCCAGGGCCAAATGTGTGGCTCCTTGTTTAAGGTTGAGAGTTTTTTCCTACAATAGAGATCCTCTTCCCCCTTCTCCTCAGAGTTCAAATATGTTCACATGGGCCTTTAAGAATACTCTAGTGGTCTGTTGATCAAATGTTGTGAGAGCCTAGTATTATATATGTCTTTGCAGCATCTTGCTCTTCATCCCCTGTGCATTTTTCTTGAGACATTTTCTTCTGCAATTGACTGTGCTTGATTGTTGCAATGTGTGCAACTCAGTTTATTCTGGATATTCTTTTTTGTTGTACATTTTGTTCTGCCATGTTACTGTGCTTGATTGTAACAATGTGTCTGCAACTCAGTTTGTCCTGGATTTTCTTTTGAGTTTTTGTTGTACACAGCTTGAGATTTCAATCTAAATGTGGTTCTAATTTCTTTAGAAGTTTGAATGAGTCTTGGAAGTGATTATTCAGAACCAGTCTTTTAACTGTTGACTGAATGGCTCTATCTGGGGGGGGGATGACCAACAGGTTGACAAGAAGGGAGGGATGAATGGCCTCGACTCTCCTTCCACTCTAGGACGCAGCATGACTTTCCCATTCCCTCACCACTCTGAATGAAAACTGCAGATGTAACAGAAAGGCAATTGGGCATACCTATGCAGTCTGGCATCACTTCAACATAAAATGAGAACTCTATATTTCAATTGCAATTCAGATGGGTGTGATGTTTTAACAAAAAGCAGAAGTGGACAAAAAATATTCTACATTCACCAATTGCACCAGATTGTAGTAGAAAAATTTTCGCACATCCTTGAGACTAGGTTGCAATACACAGCATAGATTTCAGTGCCATGAAAACTACTGCAGCTAGAATTTCCTTAGCCTTCAATCCAAGTTTGTCCATTTGGTTGTGTCTTCTTACAATGGATGTTGGTGGACTTGTTTCAACCCATCCTGGGTTGGCAGGTGGACAAATCTGCACTGTTCCTTTATGTGTTGCTGTTCAGGGACCTCTGCCACTCCTGCCATTTTATCCTTGGAACAAAATTTTCCTGGATTTGGAGCCAGAAAGTGACTGGTGATTTGTCGTGATATATTATTATTAGCTGGGGAGAATCTCCCACAATTCCCCGTAATGTTGTGAGACAGTTCTTATCCCCACTTCTTAAAAGCAGAATGCAGTGTGTCTCTGTTTTGCTTTCCCTGCAATTGTCTGCAAATTTGCAAGACTTTGTTGTTATCCCAGCTATCATTTGTAGATGCAATGTTGTGTCTGTTTACTACAGTTATAACCTGATTTGTATCTGCTACAAATCAATTTGAGCAATGTGATCGAGTCTGTAC
>Ga0116228_10000536_pt1 | contig 29078 bp, 33 predicted proteins | sample S1TSphfallax_2_FD_89694 | JGI IMG/M metagenome (GOLD analysis project Ga0116228, IMG submission 89694) | Host-associated microbial communities from peat moss isolated from Minnesota, USA - S1T2_Fc - Sphagnum fallax MG | ecosystem: Host-associated > Plants > Peat moss > Unclassified | place... | reverse complement strand
ATATGAGTACTGTTGTTTTTTTTTCAATTCAAAATTTTAAAGGGTGTGCTAAAAAGTATCAAAGGTCTATCCAGTTGATGCCGTAAGGACTACAAAATGATCTACAGACCTTGAAGACAAAGAATTATGAAACAAGATGAATTGGATGGTGACCTAGAGTTTACAACAACAATTGGACTTGGAGGCAAATTGGCAAATTATTAAAAGTCAAATAGAAGAAAATTTTGAAAATGGAGAAGAGTATGTAAGGCTTACAGAAACCCCATATTAAAATTCGATGTTGGACAGACAAGTTTTGATAATAAAGGAAAGGCTTGCGAAGCAAAGGTTGTTTTGACCACGAGAAGTGGTATGGTGGGACATATGGATTGGGGGTCTTTAAAGAAGGCATAGTTCCAAATGACAATTTCCACGAAGAGAGATGTAATCAACTATTCATCCAAATGAGTGGATGCAATATACTTCTCAATCACAATTTATGGTTTAAAGTCATAGAGATCAAGACGAAGCAAGGACTTCTGTAATACTTGATCATCTATAGGAAATATCAAATCTAGAATCGGTGACTCGTCGAATTAGGGGTGTTATAAAAGGTATACAACCCAGGTTTGTGTATCAGTTTGCATTTCTAGATTACTATGAATTTGTGGAACATTGCGAGGTGGATGAAAACACCAATGTTGATATGTTTGAGGAAACTAAGGAAAATCACCCATAATCATCTAAATATGCAGAGGCATAGGTGAATGTGTTGGATGAAGTACCAAATTCATATTCACAACAAGGGAATCCATAGTTGGATCAAACAAGGCACATAATCAAAACACATGATCATGGATATGTGGATTTGAAGATGATTAGTTTACTTTCAAGGGTCTATGCATTTTGTGAGGAAAAAGGACATGCAATCATGGATTGTCCCTTTGTGCCTTTTCACATCAAAACATGTTTTGTTAAGCATGTGGATTTATAGAATGTGGTAGGATCATTAGAGGATTAACCACAAGAACAAGAATAAGGAATTCATGTAGTCCATAATAGATTTAGAAGCATGGAGTTGGGAAGTCAATTGGGACCACAAAGTCAACAAATTCATCCATCTATTCAAACTAGGAACAAAGAACCAAAGGGGTATTCACATCCACGTACTGCACCACAATGGATATTAATGGGTAATCGCATATTGGAACATTGTTGATCTCATGTCAACACAATTCCACCAATAGTGTTAGTAGCGGCAATTGTTGAAACCTAAAAACAACATGTTGGAGTAGGAGGTATTCAATCACTTGATGCAAATATAACAACCACATGAATGGAAATGGCTGTTGCACCCAACATAGATGTTACATAAATGTTGTCAAAAGGGGAATACTAATTGGATCTATAGCAAATTCGGGTAGCATATTAGGTGGAGTCTTGGGAGTAAGAAATTTGAATCGAAGTTTGGCACTACCAAAAGCTACTATTGGAGTTATTGGTGTAACTCAAATGGTGTTTAATAATCCGATAACGATTATTCATGTGACCAAGATTGCAAACCGACCACTGATGAGTTCAATGGTTGTTGGAAGATATAGAAATGTAGATGTTGCACATCCAAAAGGAGGATACCAAAAACCAATTGTTATAATTGTACCAATTCTTGATCATAGAGATAGCCATTATGTTAGGTAAAACTAGGTAGCTTTTAAGTATCTTGATTTCAAAAAAAATGTTGATCCAAATGTTCATGTCAAAATGTTCAATTTTGTAATATAAAAAAACGCAAAAACTTTTGAAAAGTATATCATCAATGCGTTTAGTTGTACGCTAAGAGATAAGACAACGGACTGGTGCCATAATTACATGTCAAAATTTCTTGACTATATTTTGTCAAAGCTTACACAAGCATTCTGCAAACCTCATCAGAAGATTCAAAATGATGATAAAATATACATGGAGCTGAAGAACATGAAGCATCAAGAGATTAAAAGGGTGGAGGTTTACTATGAGTAGATCAAAAGTTGGTTCATGGTTTACAAGTACACACCACAAATAATTGTTTAATTATTGTGTTTAGAATGGGTTTGTAATCATACTTCAAAATTGTGATTGCAAGGATGAAGCAGTCAACACTACAATAGCATAAGGAGGCGGCAATGTTGTGTGAAGAAGGTATGATTACTATGGAAGCAAGGAGTGCATTATCAATACCATAAAATATCAAATAGGTAGTACTAGCAAAAAAACAAAAGAATACAAGGAAGACTAATAAACATTACACAAATTATGGGATGACAAATCACAATGTGGAGACATGTAGAAAAAAGAAAGAGTAGACCACATTGGCAATCATAGAGGCATCACAACCAAGTCAAAAAACACAGAAGACATCTGCATATGCATGTCACATTTGTGGTTTGAATGGACATAAAATGAAAAAAATTCCAAAGTTTGTTGAGATGCATAAAATGTTTCATGGGAAATCTATCACAGTGGTAGAAGTTCAACCTGTTGCTAAGACACAAACAATCATTGCAAATATGAATGTGGTGGATGTTAATGTTACCACAAGAAGTAAAATAACTCAAGAACGAGTGTTCAAGGATAGAAAGCCAATAAAAGCAAATAGTGTTGTTCATTGGGAGAAAAAAAACGATTGAAGTAGTCAATGGTGGAGGCAATTCAATATATTTAGAAAACAAAAAACCATAAGAAGGCCCATCCACATCCATGGAGGGACGGAACACAACCTGGCCAGGTATGCCAAATATTACCCCTGTGGATGCGCATAAATCCTAGGAAGTAGTGAATTCACAAGGGAAACTAATCACATTAAAAGAGACTTTTCTAAACATTGGTAAGTAGATGCTAGAAACAAGTTATATTTTGAACTTTGGACAATTGTTTAAAACAACTCCTAAGCTAAAGATATATCTTTGGCAAAAGTTGAAACCAAAGAAAATTCAAAATGTAAGTAAAGCAACCAAAGATAAACAAGTTGGTCCTTTAGTACCAAAACTAGGGACAATTATTGTAGCAATTATAATCCTGTGGTAGTTATCCAAAAACAAATTGTGAAGAATATAATAAAAGATGTGTTGTCGGATGGAGGTTCTGGAGTTAATATTATCACATAATAGTTGAAATTAAAGTTGGGGCTTCCAAAGCCTAAACTTGCACCATATAATTTGAGGATGGCGAATCAAACAACCACACAACTAATGGGGTTGATAAGAGATCTGAAGATATATGTTCATGGCATTCCTTACATAACTATGTTTACTATATTTCCAAATAATTTGGTAGATTTTAGTTATTTTATGTTGTTGGGGAGACCATGGTTGAGGGATGCTAAAGTGGCACATGATTGGGGAAGTAACACCATTACCATACAAGGGAATGGGACAATCAAAATAATTACATTTACCAAACATTTGGGAAGTGAAGTAAAAAGACCATAAGTGTTATTGTGCTATGATTATTAGAATGGCATCACAAATGAAGAAGAAGATATCATCTTTGTTACATAACCATAATTGTTCTCCATAGGGACAATCAATTTACTTAAAACAATTCAATCTGTGAAAACACATATGTGGGATCATGGATACATATGTGAAGACTAGTATTTCAAAACAGAAATATGAAGTACAGAGCACAAAGAAGAAGATACATGGCAATAGATATGAGTTAGAAATAGCTTTGGAGGATAAGGTGTATCCAAAGACATACTACGAACATCAACCAAGAGTGTTGTAATGGATGAAACTCCAACAAAAATCAAAACATAGGGATTATAGATAAATGGATGGACGTTATCTGAAGATCAACAATTGATGAAACTCAATTTGGGAACTAATGCAAAACCATAGATGGTGAAAATTAATGCACAATTAGAAACAGGCAAGGTGCTAGAAGTGGAGCAATTGTTGAAGGAATTCAAATATGTTTTTGCATGGACATACAATTTTTTTTGAAAGGGATTCCACTAAAGTTAGCACAACATAAAATTGAATTGGACACTACTATACCATGAGCACATCAAGCCATGTACATATTAAATCCAAATTATGCTACAACGATCAAACAAAATATACATAAATTGTTAGTAATTAGATTCATTGAATCTATAAAAGAAGCTACATGGTTGTCACCCATAGTAGTAGTACCCAAGAAAAATGGCAAGTTGAGAATATGCATAGATTTCAAGAAATTAAATGCAGCCACAAAAAAGGATCCATACCCATTACCTTTCATAAATGAAGTGTTGAACACAATAACAAGATATGAGGCATATTCTTTCTTAGATGGATATTTAGGACATCATCAAATATCTATAGCTCTAGAAGATAGATACAAAACGAAATTTGTTACAAACTAGGGGGCTTTTATATACAAGGTGATGTCGTTTGGAGTTAAAAATGGACCTTCAACATATCAAAGAGCCATGACCAAAACATTCAAAAAGTATTTTGACAATTTTATGAAGATATTTTTGGATGATTTTATAGTATATAACGACATGGAGAATTATTTGTAGAAGCTCAAATTATTTTTTCAAAAGTGCAAAGAATATGGCATTAGTCAAAATCTAAACAAATGTGCATTTATGGTGTTTTCAAGGATGATCTTGGGTTTCATTATTTCCAAGGAAGGGAAACTACCAGATCCAAAGAAAATACAAGCAATAATAAACATGCCACCACCTAAGAATCCCCAGAATAGTCAAGTATTTAATGGGATGGCACAATTTCACAAATGTTTTATAAAAAGCTTTGTTGCTATTATGGCACCTATCACCAAACTAACCAAAAAGACAGAGACTTTTCTTTGGACACTAGAATGTCAAAAGGTTTGGGAATTGATTAAATATAAGTATACTGAAACACCAATATTGATATCACCAAATTGGTAGTTGGAATTTCATGTTCATACACATGTGTCCTTATTAGTTGTGGGGGCTATGTTGTTTCAAAACTTAATAAGAAAGAATGATAAACTAATAGTGTATGCTTTTAGGCTTTTGAACAGAACAAAACAAGATTATATCACAATAGAGAAAGAAGATTTAACAATGATTTTTTCTTTGCACAAGTTCGGACATTATTTGTTGGGCAATAAGTTTGTCTTTTTTGTAGATCATATGCCATTGGTCTATTTGGTCAACAAACCACAAGTTCAAGGAGAATAATTAAATGGTTGTTATTTTTCTTCGAATATGATTTCATAGTAGTGAATAAACTAGGCTAAACTCATGTAGATGCAGATGAATTGTCAAGATTATCGGATATTACATAACCCACATGTGTGCCTGATCAAACCACAAATGCAAGTTTGTTTTATATAGGGCTTAAATGGTTGAATGATGTTAAAAAGAATTTTTGAAAATAGGACAGCTTGAGGGCATGTTATCAATGTAACAAAAACAAAGATTGGTCAAGAAAGTAAAACCTTTTACATTGAAAAATGGTGAATTGTACATAATGGGCCAATACAATAGACTATAACAAAGTTTGATAATAGCAAAAGCACAAATGGTGATGAAAGAACTCCATGAAGGACCTTCAAGAAGGCATTTTGCAATTGAAATAACGCAAAGGAAGATATTGGATGCCGGATATTGGTGGCCAACTATGTATAAGGATGTGCATGATTACTGTAGATCTTATGATGCATGTCAAAGAATAAGAGGATTGGCAACTCAAAGTCTTACACAGCTGGTCACAAGTTTTCCAAAGGAACCATTTATGAGATGGGAACTTGATTTTGTGGGGCTAATTAAGCCAACAAGAAAATATATACGGAACAAATATATTCTTGTTGCCACAAATTATGTTACTAAGTGGGTGGAAGCAAGAGCCTTGAGAACTAATATAGCAACAATCACAACAATTTTTTTGTATGAGTGCATATTAACTAGGTTTGGATGTCCTTTGACATAATCATAGATCAAGGAGTTCATTTCATTAATGATGCCATCAAGTATTTGACAAATCATTTTTTGATGAAACATATGAATTTTACAACTTATTATCCTTAGGGGAATGGGTAGGCTAAGTTTACAAACAAGGTATTTGGGACATTGTTGACCAAATTAGTTAATGAAAATAGAGCAAATTAGGATGGGCATATGTCTACAATGTTATTTTCATATAGAATTGTGTACAAAGTAGTAACAAGGTATACACGATATCAATTAGTGTATGAATTACATCCATTAATGCCCACAAAGTACATTGTTCCAATTGCTAGTGGAAATGAGAGAAATAGTATCTAGTGAAAGTTTTACTAACATAATTAAAAAGCTTGAGAAGTTGTAAGAAGTAGAAATTGCAGGTTATAGAAATTGTAAGAATTCAAGAGTGGAATAGAGCATTATGGAGTCAACAAAAGAATCCGGAAAAATAGTTTAATTTTGGTGATTATGTTATGTGGTTTCCAAAAGGCAATAATCGCACCTAGGGAAATTTATTAAGAATTGGTTTGGATTGTACAAAGTATAATATGTGCTACCAAATAACATTGTGTTATTGGTGACCATTGAGAAGTTTGAAACTAACCCTATGTTGGTCAATGTAAATAAGCTCAAATCTTGTCAATACATGGAATTTGAAATGTAGAAAAAAGAACAACATATGCTAATATATTGGGAATATAATGCAAGTGGACTAAAGGAAGCAAATTTTGACCCAAAGGATGATGAAGGATGTGAAATACAGAAACCACAAATGAAGAATGTTAAAGATAAAGAACAAATCACGAATCCAACGATGAACACAATTTTTATTTCTAATCTGCAGATGAATAATAATTACAAAAGTGCAAGATTTGGGATGCAAAGATTTAAACATGATATGTTAGGCATGTCGGCTGAATCAACAACAATATTCGCCCAATCATCAAGAGTATTCATACAATCATCTGAATTGTGGGCATAGTCAACAAATAAATCAGTACAATCACCAAATGTGTTTTCACAGTCAACAAAAGGTGTATAGGGTGAATGAAGTGGAATAAATATAGATAATGTAAAGAGATTATGGATGTCAAGTAATCAAATGATGAAATTTGCAATGTTCATTCATAATGATGATGTTAAGTGCTTCCACGTGGTTGTATAAGAAACACATAAACTTGTAATGATGGGATGTATTAATTTTGAGGATCATGAGTTAATTAGAAGATGGTGGGCATATGAAAAAATGATTGAGATGAGCGGGATATTCAAGGATGAAAAAAAATGGGGTAATCGTCGAAAGCAGTTTGCATTTTTTGTTGGAAGTTGTGTGTGTTTTCAAAGTTTTGGAGTTCATAGCAATATGAGTGCAAAAAGTGCAATTGAAAAACAATAGCGAATAGCAAGGGAAAAGGAAACACAAAGGAGTGAACATAAACAAAGGCATGAGGAAGAAGCGAAATTTATGAAAAAAACAAAAGTAGAAAAGGAATTGAGAAGAGCAAAGAGAAAAGGAATGTTGAATATTCAACCATTGGATGTAAGGTCATCACAACATTCATCATCATCTTCAAAATGTGCAAAAGGAAAGGCATACAATGAGAAAATATAGTTTGCACAAACGATAATTCAAAACATAAATACAATTGGAACATCTGCAATTGAGTTTTTACGCAAAAGTAGATGATATTAACGTGCAAAAAAGCAAATAGGACTAAGAGCTACATGAGTAGATTTGGTGTGCATTGAAAAATTAAAGGAAAAATAAATTGAGGAACAACATTTTGTGGAGGCTCAAATAATGTAGAAGGATGCAAGGGAAGAGAACGCTGTTGCAAAAGAATAACAACTATCCACAAAAGTGTAGTTGAAAGTACAACAAGGCACAAAGGTGCAGAGAATGGCAAAAGCACGTGGCAATGGAGATGTAACAATGTGAAACAAAAGCAATAGTGAAAATAAGATGTGCATTCTTAGACGAAGCTACACTTCTAGAGAAAGGTATTAAATTCCAGACTTTGAACAATTCATGTGGACATAAATAAGACAAAATTATCACAAACATGTAGAGCCAATGTAAAACTAGAAGGATATTGCTAAGGAAGAAGATTGGGCTTCTACAACAGGGCTTGTTCCTTTGTTTTTGATGGGGTGGGAAGCATTAATGCCCTATGTAACATTGGAATTTTTGAACACATTCTTAATCAAGGGTGCATATATATACATTGGGCATAAGGATTAAGTATATGTAATCAACAAACAACTTATTGTAGATGTTTTTGGAGTGTGTGTGGAAAAAGGTATGTAGAAAACCAAAATGATAGGTTAGTAAGTCACTAGTAGTTCAAGCATTACATAGTTATAGACTTGCACATGCAAATTCTTTTGTAGATCAATGGAATGCAAAGAGTTTGGGTTTGCCATACTCTGTCAAATATTCTACCATTATATCTATCATATATCATAGGGAGACGGTACAATATTTTAGTAACAAAAATGCTATTACATTGGTGGAAGTAGAGAAGGGGCAACATGTAGATTGGGCACATATTATATTCAATAGTCTATGTAGTGAGATGGATAGGTGGTATAAATATGTTAAGGAAAATAAGGGGGATAAGAAAGATACCTATCAGTTTGCATTGGAATTGGAAAAAATCTTTTAGTTTATGTTTGTGCATCAAAAGGATAATTCATAAAAACCACCAGCCAAGGTTAAAAGAACTAGGGAAAAGATGCAAACACCATTAGAGAATAGAAAGAAAGCTGCAACAGACTCTTTAAGAAGTGCTCTCAAGAGGAAGAACAAAGTTGAGGAAGGAGGAGCCTCAAGCTTATGAGTGAAAAGGGAATAGGAGAGCACATATTTGAAGGCACATAAAATGATGAGGGGCATAATGGAACCATATGTAGTGCCAATAGTGGTAAGGGTAATGTTAGCAATGGTATAGGTAGTTAGACAAATTGTAATAGTACCACAAATGACATCTCCATAGACAATCGAAGGAGTAGATGCAATAGATACCATAAATGACATCACAACAAGAAGGACAATTGAGGGAGCAAAGGCAAGGAGTTAAGAGGGAATATGATATAAGGTTTCTAGAAGGTGAGGAACATGTGCATTTTGAAAGGGATGTATGTGAAGATTAGATGGAGACCATTGCAAGTCCGAAACATTTTCAACATTTATAACAACAACAATGGACATAGGAAGGTCTACATGCTATTGAATTGCAAATGGAGGGAGTGGTGACACAACTTGCTTTTGGAGAGTTTAAACAAGTGGAATTATAGGTACCACCTAATAGGCTAGAATCTACATAAGGATTCCCATTTGAATTTGAACTAGGAAGAATAGTGGTACATGAGTTGGGATCATTTATAGAAGGATTTGGAGATCCTACAACATAAACAAGTACACCAAAGTTTATGGAAGAGGTAACTCCATAAGTAATTAAAGCAAATAAAGTACTTGAGTTATTTCAAACCATGGCAATTATGAATATGAATATGGGGAATTTGACTATAGAAGTGAATACTTTGAAAAACATATTGGCTATGGGGGAGAAGGAGAAGGCAATGTTATAGGAGGACTTGGATAAGGAGAGAGATTTTTAGAAGGGGTATAAACGTAATGTGGAAATTGGAGGAAGATCATGGTAGAACCTTAGTAGAAAAATAAAGTGCTCATTAAGAAATTATAAGATGAAAATGAGGAGCTCAAGGGTAGCACAACATGGTTGAAGTTGTAGGATGAAGAACTGTAGAAATTAAGGCTAAAGGCTAAAATATGGGAAACCATAAAGAGGAAGTGGACATAGGCATTGTTTCTTCATAAAAAATAACATGAAGCTTTGGATAGTCAGGTGAAACCATTGACTTAAGAAAAGAAGGAGAAGGAGAATGTTCTGACAGATTTGGAATTGATAAATTTGAAGAATGTATATTTGTTGTAGTTTGAGGAGCTTAAAACAAAGAAAATAGAGGCGGAAAGATAGCAATTAGTGGAAAACAAGGAGTATTAGAAAACTTTATAGCAAATGCAAGCATAGTTGGAAAGGGCACATGAACAAAAGACGAGTTTGGATCTAGCTGGTATTAAGAAAAGACTAGAGGATTATGAACAAATGTAGTATTATACCATGGTGAGGACGAAGAACAAGATGAGGGAAAAACTTAAAGAATGGTGGGAGGTTGTAGAGGAATATTTTACAAAGGAGTTGGAGAAGAATCTGATTCAACATAGAGTTGATGAAAGAATTTTGCGATACAAGTTGGAAGCTTATGAAAAGAATTTTCCAAATTTCATATGTGGCAATCCAATTAATATAGAGGTATTGGGCCGTGATGAAGAAACAAAAGCAGGGCCCGATGGAACAACTCAAGAGGAAGAAATATAGACTTAAGAATCATAGGACCTCAGAAGTGTAGTAGCTCAGGAGGAGGAGGTACAACCAAAGATACCACGTGACCTTAGAAGAAAGGGTCAAGAAGAAAAAAATCAAAAGGAATTCAAGAACATGAAAAAGGTGGAGGCTATTCTAACACCAGAAGAAACAATATCCAAGATACAACATTTGGAAATAGAACCACAAACTAAATTAGTGGGGGAGGAGATTAAAAATGAAGAACAAAATGTAAATATAGAACCACTAGTTTTTGTGTAGATTGGGATTATAGAACTATAGTAGGGGAAACAAATGTTTGAAAGGATATATAATATTCTTATTTCTTTTCTATCATTTTACAAGGATTTCAAGGACAAAATCCAAAGTACAGAGGGGGTAATGTTAAGGGGATAGGATGAGTATGCGATTTTGGATGAACAACGCAATTAAGATAGGAATTGATTAGGGAGTTTTGTTAGTTTGAATTTTGAATTCTTATTGTTTTGATCATGATGATGTGACTTGAGATGGTTCAAAAGGTTAGAGTTTTGGAGAACAAGATAAAGAGGAGGATGAGACAATGAATTTTTCTTTTGGAAAATAGTAGAAGCTATAAGTACTTGCAATAAAAAAACCACATATTTTATTTTGGATATAACATAGATTCGAAGTGTTGTTTTGGATTTTTTTCAACAAAACATGGAACTATGTTATAATTTTGAGAGATGTTTTTAGTAATATAGAGAAACACATATTTATACAATGAATTTTTTGTAGTATCATATTATGATAAAATTAATTGTAATCTTGTTTATGGAGTTTTTTACAATGTATTTTGAAGTGCAAATTCTGGTTATATGCAATAACCATAACCATGAATATGATCTTGGAATGAATGGTAGTGTTAAGTTTGTTGATACTTAAGATAGGAATAGTGAACATATGCATGTGAAATGCAAATATGTTGTTACAATAGTGTGAAATATTTTGTAGGAATTTAAATTTCACTAAGTAGTGAAAATATTAGATTTAATGGTTTTAGAAGGTGGGGAAGTGACCTACCTTGCCACTTCATTTGAGTTAACTTAAGAAAATACTAAGATGGAGGTAGGAAAGTAGGAAAATATGTGGTTTGTAATAGTGGGTGGAAATCCCTCAAGGAGGATATTTCCCCCTATTGCATTTTTTAATGTGGTTACTGGAGGAGAAGTTGGGAAAGAAGTTGGAGGTGTGTTTAAAATTGATTGGAAAAGGAAAACCTTTTGATATATGTGTGATTTGTGAAATGGAGAACTGGAGTGTCAATGTGAAACACTTTGTGCATTGTTTATTTAGTTATCTTCATGAAGTGTAATAGGAAATAACTTCATTTTACTCTTGGATTTATGGTTGCAAAAGGGCAAACTATTTTTTGTTAGACTAAATCCAAGGTTGTGGTAAAGTAACCAACCTTTTATAGTAATGGAAATAATATTACAACATTGTAAAACCACATTGTGGTAATTATTGGGCAATAAACAAATTATCAATAATTGTATTGTTTGCAACAATGTTTTATTTCCAATTTTTGTGTGTGTTTTGTATTATTTTAAAAGTGGAACTTCCTTTTTAGACTTTTCAAAGAGGTAAGCTATTGCCAAAAAAACATAACTTCTAACTTTTAGTCCCAAGTTGTTAGAAATTATTATTTATTTATTGATTTTTGAGTTCTTCTTGACAAGTTAGTTTTTGCATCAAAAGTTGGAAAAAAATTCAGTCCTAGAAAGTGGTATAAAAAATTCCAATCCTCTTTTATGTTGAGGCAATAGGTTCATTTGCCACTTCTAATAATATATATATTTTTAATGCTAAACTGCATGATTGATCTTGGGGGCTTGGTGTTGGAAGAGTTGGGAAGAAAGTTGGTGAAAATGGGTTGTGATGGTGATAATGTCTTCCAAGGCAATTAAACAAATGTTACCTTGTAATTCAAAAAGAAAGTTGTGCCATTTTTTTACTAGTATTCATTGTTTTGTCAACAAAAATAACCTTGTTGTCACTTTATTGGATCTCCTTCTTATGCATCAGCTGGAAGGTATTTTGCAAAACTTGTATTCCATTTTTGCTCACGACCCAAATAAATTTGTAGAATTTCAAATGTTGGTTGATTTCCTCAATAACAAAGGCAACAAGTTGTTGAATAATGTGATTTAAGCCTTTGGATCAACATGTTTTTCCCAATAAAAAAGGTACATATGTTGAATATCACCCATCTGTTATTAAGATGCACATTGAAAATATGAAGAATGATTTTGCATTCAAGAATTTGTGTTTTTTTAATGTGGACTTTGTTTTAAGGTGCTTTGTATTCTTCCATTGCTAAAGTGTATGTATACCTTAATCAAAATTGCATAAGGAAGAAACATTTTTGTTGTGTGACTTTGTGGATGATGTGAAGTTAGCCCAACATGAACTTTGCAAATTTTATTATGACCCCCATTCACAAACTTTGAAGATCCAACATTTGACAATTTCAATGTGATTAGGACTTTGACCAATAAGAACTGGCCCATGAATTGGTATTCTAATCTAAATGCAAAGGAAAATGATATATATTTTTCATTATCTTTTTCTAGACATAAGTTTCCTATTCTTACTTGGATGGTGTTATATTTCCTTGACATGTCACCAAGGTTGCCTTCAACATGGCAATGAATAAAATGAAAGAAAAATGTGAGGGTGCAACTTGGGGCATTGTTTTAGAACTTGAAAAGTGATTATCAAAGCATGAAATCATGATTGCTCTTGGAGTTGTTTATCCATGTTTTTGGGTTATGAATCCAAATGAAATGGAGGAGAGGTTTTATTTTTAGTTGGGTATGGTGAAGGCCATTTTTTGTGTGCTTTGTAAGGTGGGTGAATATGGGCAAATTGTTCCCACTTTACTTTCAAGTTAGAAATTTATGTTGCAATCTAGTTTTTTCAAGAAGATTATGTTGCATAATTTTGAAGTAGTTTTGTGAAAAGAGAATGACTTAGATCCACTTACAAAGCTTTGGCACAAAGTCTTTTCATTTCCCATCCTCAACCACAAGCTTTTGGAATACATAAAGTTGGTTGAGATTGCCATTGTCCAAGTTCTTAGTTTAGATGAAAACAACCAAACATTCAATATTTTTAGTTTCATGAAGAATAAGTTGTGAAATAGTGTGAGCACACATTTGGACTTTTGTGCTCTCGGTTTTTTAATCAACATTTATTTACTTTCCAAAGTTTTCCTTATGATTGGGTCATTGCCAAGTAGAATGGCAAAATCCATTATTGCACAAATGTGTAGTTAACATAAGTTCTTGGAAGTTGGAGGTTTTTTTGAAGTATTATGGGTTGCAACTAGGTTGGAAAATTAGATAAAATTGTGCCAACTTTTTGAATATATAAACTATTTAAGAAAAAATGTTTAAATGAATTTTTGTTTGCATTTTTCCTCTTTCACATTACATGTTCGATTTGTGTTTGTGTGTTTCTAATGGCTTTTTACCTTTTCACAACATGCATTACTTCTATATGAGCTTCTGGGAAGGATGAGTGAATGATTATAGATGAGTATTGAGTTTTTGCTTTTGGTTGAATGATTGATATTGAAGTAATGAAAAAAGGTGACAATTTCTTCAAGTTAGCTCCTAGGGTTCTAATGTTGTCCATGCCAAGTTTCTATTTTGTGGATGCTCCTCACAAAGGTGTCCATTTTCAATTTAGTAGTTTAATATGTTTGTAGATCTATCCAAGGTTGCATCTTCATTTGAAACTTGAATTATTTTTTTTGCAAATGTTTTGAGTTTATATTTTAATTACGTTTTGTCATTTAGGTGAAGGTAAGCCTTGAGTTATGATGGGCAACACCTTTCAAAGGGTTGGGGTTCAAATCCTTTTTAAGGATCTTATTTATGCTTGAAAAATAATGCACAATGCAAGTTGGTTGTTTGTAGGAAGTCAACATCTTGGATGGCAACAACAATGTAACAACAGTATCAATATGATAGAATTGGAAGCTATAGCAATCTGAACTTTGCAAATGTAGTTTCTGAGAGAGATATGTGGATTGCAATTCGCAATTAGTACTTAATATTGTAGTACCTTGGCGGCTTTGGCATAAATTTTCTGAAAACTTTATAAATTTATTTTTTATATGTCAAAATTTCTAAAAGTTTTCCAAACTTGCAAGAGTTTGATCTCTAGAACGTCAGGACTGGAGACAACTGAGTATGGGCCACTTAACCACAAAAAGCAATTCAAGTCATTACAAATGAATGTACCTTCCAATAATCTTATTGTTTACTATTGAATTTTTCAGAATTAAAAAGATAGGCGCCAAACCAGGAAACTGAACGTCAATTAATTATTTGACATTAGTGTGCCCAATCCGCCAAGGTACTACAGTATTTAGTTTAATATATTTATTAAGTTATCATTAACTTTATAGGAGATTTCAGACTTTTGTTGGTGTTTTATTTTGCCAAATGTACTGCATTGCAAGACCCTCATAGCCAAATACATTTATTTGGCAACACACTTATCACCGGTTCTGTTGATCACACTTGCTGTTGTAATCACTTTTGTAAACATTTGCATGAAAACATGCCATCATAGCCACTCTTCAATTAAAAAAAAAATCATAGCACATCCACCTTGCATATCGCAAACATTTAGCCACCCATGTTAAGTGAAGGCTTACTTGTGTAGACACTTATCGAGTACCTACACTTGAAAAAAAAATGACTCATAGGTTCTTGAGACATCTGGGTGACAGGTCCAACATTCTTTCCTTAGAGAAATGAAAATAGGATAGACAATTAGGGTTATCAAAATCCCTGCCCTCATGCACTCAGTTAAGGCCCACTCCACTACACCAAAAAAATTCAAGCAGGTCTTTATGCTTTGCTAGACCAAGGTCAAAAGTGTTTCTATCAAGTAATTGTGGGGACCCCAAATTTCAATTTTTTTGCCTTTTGTGATGGGCATCTTTGATAAGCCCATTACCAAAACAATTAATCCACTCTGGACAGGCCTAAAATTGATATGTCGCAGTTTCATCTTGGGCTGGCTATATAGATTACAAGAGTAAAACTTAGGGCAAAGGATATGGGATAAAATGAGGAGCTATTGGGAACATGTTGAGAATGCATTGGAAACTTGATAAGAACGCAGTGAGAACTTTATGGGAACACATTGGAAATAAGAAAAAATCGACACCCCGCCCTCCCTCAAAAGAAAAAAGGGGGCCCAGGTTTTTTTTTCTTTTAACACAAATTATAACTGGTAAAAAAGTTAAAATTTTCAAAATATTTATTCCTAAAAGAACAGAATTTTGTGAAGGAAAATAATTATCTCTTGAAATTTTCAGGAACCTTCTATTTTCCAACATGGAATGTTTTAAATTAATTAATTATTCAACAGAAATGTGTTGAAGCTGCTTCTGTTTTGCATACAGTAAACTACTAGTATCACACACTCTTAATCCATTGCTGACTAGACTCCAACCAAGTTCCATTATCCCATAGAAGAGTTAGCAGTTCCAGATGCTGAAGAAATTGTTCAACCCCATGTGCCCTGGAGCAATTTGCAGAGTTCCCTTGTCCAAGACCCAAGACCAACATTTTCATGTGTGACGGTCCTAAGTACACGTCTATTTTGAGTATGGTGAGCTTCAGCTTCTTATTTTCATTCTAATGGAATGGAGTACATTTAAATAGGTACACAAAGTTTCATAACATGAAATAAACAATATAACATATGCTATTTCATAACATAACGTGTCACAATGCCACAAAGAGACAATGAAAGTATAGAATATAGTCAAATGGACCCATAATAATAGGGTCTAAAAGTGCGGTAGTATAAACAACACGACGTATGCTATTTCATAACATAGCATGTTGCAATGTGGCAAAGAGTCAATGAAAATCTAGAATAAGGTCAAATGGACCCATAACAATATGGTCTACAAGTGGGGTCGTTTGAAGAAGCTTTTCAAAAAGTGGTTGATTAGGTAATGAGAATTGCTCCATAACATTGCAACCAACCAACTAGCTATGCACCTCAAAGTTTAGCAATACACTTTGAAACATACTTTGAAATGAACACATGGCACCAACTAATCACCCACAAACTAATTGCCCATGAATCATGGGTGATTATGAAGTAGAAATGATCCTAACAACTTCACTGAATGTTGAAGCCTTGTGTCATGATCATGGTGTCATGACTAATATAAAGGACTTTATTTTGAAATATTCAATTATTTCAAAATTTCCCAGTTTTGTACCCTTTTTTTTGTCAAATTGAAGTAGTTTCATGTGTTGCTTACCTTCCACCTAAACAAAAGAATGTTTGTCACTATGGTACATTCATTTATTGGTTAAAAGAAGACCAAAAATTAGGACTAACACAAATAAATGATTACAAGTCAGAGTATCAGCATCTCAACCTACTCATGCTTGGAGCCAAATTAAATACAAGCCAAGGCAATTTGGATGTCCAATGATTAAAAGCTGTTCATAAAATCTACACTCCATAGTTTGCAATTAGTTGATTCACAAGTCAAACTTTCAAAAAACAGAAAAAATTCAATGTTGGTTGGCACCAGGCTCACATGGTGCAACTTATATAAAGACCGGTCAAGAAACTCACACACAAAAATACTAAAAAATTTATTAGAAACCAAGCTATATATTAGGATGCATTCTGTGACCAGTTCAATCCTGATATTTTGCAAAAAGGTCAGATAAGACGAAAACATGAAAACAAATCCATGACTAAGATCATCCATTATTTAGTCCAAGTCCAGTTGGAAAGCATTTTTGCACCAGGGGTGACAATGTTCCAGTTACTTTGAACCTTAATAATACAACCTTCAGATTGAACATAGCATATCTGACCATTGTATCCTTGTCTCCTTGTTGAAAGTCCTGAAGCTTTTGAAACACACACCTGAATGATTTGAACCCACGATACACAAGTCTTGAGAACTGCTCTTTATACAAGTCTGCAACTTTTAACTCCATGATCTCACATGTTTGTCAAAAGGTAAAAGCAAACGTGACAAATGCAAAACAGGGACCCCTTCACCTAATCTAATTTCCAATACACTATTTGGTCAGCCCCGTATCAGTAGCACATACATTACCTTGATTTTTTCTGTAAGAAACAGAGGTGTTTAAAGTCATCAAAGCACAGGACATGCCCTCAAGATGTTCACATAATAGATCCTTGATGAATCCTTGCCTCCTTTGGTGCTCAGGAAGTCATATCTGCAGGAAACCACTTTGTATAGCACTGAAGTACTACTGCATTCTCCAGCTGTCCATGAAAAGAAGAGCAAGTAAACAAATGACCATGAAATCACAAGACCAGAAATCAAACACTTCTCAATCACTATAGCCCAAATCAGATGAGCTTTCTCCAGTTCTCACAGAGAGAACACCGAACAACCAAGCTGAAAAGCAATATTCTGAGGGCCACATCCAAGTTCTGAATACTCAGTGACCACAACAAAGTAACATCATGTTCATGAATAATCCCCAAATACATTCAAACAAGTCAATCATGTTCTCAATTGATCTCTGCTGTGTAAGAATGGCAGATAGCTCTATCCTCAAAGATTTCTTTCATACAGCTTGACAACCTCAGGACATGTGAACATTCTATAGTTCTAAGATAAAGGAAAACAGAGCAAGGGCTTCCAACACATCTTGTTACATGTCAGTAAGATTGTGTGAATCAATAAGCACAGCATTTGATCATTATCAGTTGCAGAGCATTCTATTGAAATAAATCAATGGAAAATACTGGCAAAAGAAAAGGTTTGCCACATATATTCCTGCTGTGAACAATGCTTCACCAACTATGGCCTACTGAGGGGAATTCATATATCATATCTGTATGAAAGTGCAAGATTTAGCTTCTTGTAACAGGCTCTCACTCCTTGCACTGCTTCTTGATGCCCCTGTGAGATGCTTTGCATTCAATGTTACAATTAAGTGTCTGCACCTAAATGGTCAACCTCAGGAATCATCCAGCATTGAGCACAACAAAGTGGACTTCAGTGCCTAGAGATGCCTAAGAAAATTTTGGGATTATGCACTGCATTCATCAACCTGGCCTGTATATTGGATTCCATTTGACCTAGTTCAGCTTGTACTAGTTAGAATGAGCAATTGTACTAGTTAAGGCCCCACTCCCGTAGAACTGAGCTCCGCTTTTTTGGACATTCTGAGGCACGATGCCCTGGTTGGTTGCAGACATGGCAGGTTCCTGAAAATGAATTCCCTCTGTCAAAGAGTTCCAGAAAAATTCCCTGTCAGTTCTTGCTGCCTCCAGTTCTGATTCCTCAGGATGCAACAACAGAACCCAATATATGACACTGCTGCACAGGGGTTGCCTGACTGGGTAATGTTTTGCAGCTAGGCATATTAAGATCTTGCTTCACAACCTCGTCAAAACACACAAACTTATTCCCTTTGGATCTTCATGAAACAAATTGGGCATTGCAAGCAAACAGTCTTGTAAGTAGTTTGAAAGATCAGAACAATATTTACCTTCCACCCCGATCTGAGCCACCAGAAGAAAATCTGTTAGATCTATCCCTGTCCCCAAATCTGTCTCCCCTGTTCCCACCTTGGCTTCCCCTGCTGTCAAAGGAACGCTGTCTGCCTCCATCTTGAGAAAAGCGGCCATACATGTCAGAACGAGATCGTAGTTCGTCCATCTGCAGCCTTGGAAGCTGTATCATCAAACACATGTCTTTTGTTAGGCCTAAATGCTCAACATGCAAGGGTTGACCAAAGCCATGGACACGGTCATTCAAAAAACTTAAACGCCAGATCTGGACAGTGCCACAGCAATACATTCTACTCCAGCAGAAACAGTGATACATTCTCAGGAAGTAGCTGAAAATGGCACCAGAAGTAAAGAATCTGACTACTGCATGCTCTACCTGTTCAACACTAGAGCTAGACATGCTATCTTTAGGGACTAACCTTGTGGGGTACATCCAAGACATCACCGGGTCTTGTTGGCTTGGATAGAAGTTCCTTTGCCACATCCTCAGGCAAGTCAAAAACAGCACCATCCACCTGCACACTCTCCAGATACATTGAAATGTCAGTCCAAGCAAGACCATTTCAAATGAATCAATATCAAGCAAGTCTGGAGTTTGTTTAAGATGTTTCTGAGACAATAACATGATGAGGACTGAAAGTTTATAACTCACATTTGGATCATCAATAATGCAGATTTTTCCAACATTGTCAGCTGCTGGTGGATAAATGCTTGATAACATTCCACTCACAACACGTGCAGAGATTGGCTGCCCTGAACGGCTCCCTGTTCGTACCACCCGCAATGTTGTCTTCCCCTGGAATTCAGGTACAACAACCCAGGTTTGCAGCTCTACCATCAGAACCATATAGTTGTCATAGAGCCAGTGCTATTAAGAGGAGACCTTTGCCAGCCCCTGGCCTCTGAGCAGCAAAACCATGCTGCCATAACATCTCACCAAAGCCCAAAGCATTACTACGGAACCTCAGAACTAGCCTGCTTCTTATCTGTGCTATGCAGAGCTTTCATTCAATGCTCCACTTCCCTCCCCAGCAGCCAATACAATCTCAGTTGAAGGACACATTTATCCAGGTCTTGTGACTTTCATGATTTGGGAAAGATTAAAAAATAAGTATCAGAAAAGGAGAAGTTGTGACATACAGGCTCATGAGTGAGAAGAGAGCGGCTGGGAGGAAGCTGACTGAAGCCGCTCATGTGTGCAAGGGCTGCTGCAAAAGAATTTGGGCCCTGCTCCTCCAAAAGTGATTCAGCAGTTTCAAGAAATTCCTTTGCCAAATCAGGGTTCACATGCTTGATTAAGTGTATCACCTGCTCATTACTGGCACGCATAACATCCTTGACAGCTGGGAGTCCAATCTGCTCAAACTTGCACCCTATCTCCCTCTCTATCAACCGCATGGTACGCATTTCCTGGTCAGTATACATAAGGATTGCAGTGCCTTTCTTGCCTGCACGTCCTGTACGGCCTGTTCGATGTACAAAAGTTTCAGCATCATTGGGCTTCTCAAAGTGAATCACCTGCCAAACCCACATTTGTATCAGTACCATGACACTTATTCTCTACTGCTGTGGCACACGACTGAAAAGTTGCACGTTTAATTCTTGGATGAAAGGAAACTGTGACAAAAATCATCAATCAACAGGCTTCAACCAAAAGTACCATGGACTGAGTGGGTAGATGCAAACCAGATCAACATTGGGAACATCAAGACCACGAGCTGCAACATCAGTGGCTACTAGCACTGTGATCTTGCCTTCACGAAAAGCATCCAGTGTTTTCTCCCTCTGAGTTTGACTGATGTCACCATGTAGGGCTTCACAACCCAGTATGCGCCCCATTGCCAATGCAACATCATCTGCATCACGTTTTGTTTGTGTGAACACAATTGTCTTTCCTCCTTTGCCATACACCTGGCACACCAACCAGTATAACAATTTGCACTCCACATCAAGATAGTACATCTAAATAGCATGCCAAAAATATATCTCAACATACCAACAAGAAAATATATTCCTACGTCAGGCCACCATGAGAAAGGCTCAACACCCACTACTAAGAAAGTGGCTACACCCAGGAGAAGGAGATTCTATCCAATAGCACCATACAGACTAAGTCTATACATACCGTAATAAGGTCGGTGAGAATAGCTCGCTTTGCAGCTGCTGGTATGGGAATAGCAAAGATTCTGATGCCTTCTGCCAATTTTGCATCATCATCTCCCACCTACCAAACACATCCATTAGTTTAGGAGTTCCCTGCCATAAAGCATTTTACCATAGGGAATCTTGCCCCCTGACAAAGCTAGAAACCTAAACACCTCCTCACAGTTTCAGTAAGAACTTGACATACTCTAGGGAACTCATCACACAGACCACATCATGTTGAAACATCTGGTGTAAATGTCAATTACCACAATTTGTCTTTGTAAGACAGGAGCATACCAGGTCAATAGTCAAGGCATCATGTAAATACTTCCGAGAAAGATTTTTAACCCATGCAGGCATAGTAGCTGAGAATAGCATCCCCTGCCGCTTCTTTGGGAGCTGTTCCAATATACGTTCCACATCTTCCTCAAATCCAACTGCTAACATTTGATCAGCCTCATCCAGCACCAAGAATCGCACATCCTGGAGATTCAAGGAGCCCCGATCAATGAGATCGATGATGCGGCCAGGGGTCCCCACTGCAATGTCCACACCTCGTTGCAGCTGCCGCTGCTGTGTTGAGATAGACACACCCCCATACACACAAATTGTGGAAAGCATAGGTGCTGACTCCATGAATTCACGTTCCACTTGCTTTGCTAGCTCTCGAGTGGGTGCCAGAACCAATGCTCGTGGGGTCCTCCCAAATTGACTGTGTACACCCATCCAGAAATTACCACAACGTTATATAAAATGGTAAGAACAAAAGACACTGAATCTCATAATTGGGAAGAAACAAGTTCCCAGTGAGAAAGACTTATAGATTCAAGCAGCAGAGCAAGGACTCACAGAGATAGGTCAAGAGAGTCATCCCACAAATGCCAAACCTATGAATAATATGAATGTGGCAAAACACCACCTGTGTAGTAGCAATCTCTCAACACAACAAACTGGACCCAAAAAGAGCAGACCTGGCAGCCTGGTTGTTCATCTCGTTCTCATCCACAATATGCCGGATAATGGGAATACCAAAGGCAAGGGTTTTGCCAGTGCCAGTCTTTGCACGAGCAATGAGATCACGCCCTCTCATTGCAGGCTCCAGAACAGCCCTCTGTAAAGTGTCAAATCAAGCTGCCATTAGTGTGCCAATCATGAACAAATGTCTGAAGAACCAAGTACAATGCTCTATCCCATACAGACTACCACCAACATCCACATCCTTAGTCTTTGATGGGCTTGTAAAACTAGAACAAGACATGTAAGGGTCTCTTTCCATTAGGCTGCTATGATCTGTGCTGTGATCACAGCAGCCTAATGGAAAGCCACTGCCATTGGGCCTTGTTTCTTGCTACAGGGACAGTCACTTTCCATTGGAGAGCTGCAACTATAGTGAAACTATGTACTTAATCATGTTAGGAACTCTGGGAAAACATGTTCTCATGAAAAAAAGGACCAATGTCATTGTAAGATGAGTCACAGTTTGACTCACAGCTCTCACAGTTCCTGCAATTGGGCAATGCTTGATTGGTAGAGCTGTGAGATGACTGTGAGAATAGATACTTGAAAAAACATAATGGAAAGCTGATGTGATCGCAAAATCTGTGATCACAGCAGCCTAATGGAAATATGTCTTAAGAGAGTGTTATGACATTGCTGTGAGACGATCTGAAGACATAATCCACCCAGATTGCAGAATTCAAGCTTTATAGAATTGGGCGCATAAGAACTGGATTGCAAAGTCGATGTGAATCTCAACATTGTCTTGCCTCTCTACAGATTACTGTCAAAGATTGGCTAATGTACTGAGTTTCTGTCACAAGACTCGTAAAAACAGGGAACTCTTAGCCATGGTGCTTCATAGCTCAACAAAACCCTAGAGGAGAGAGAAGGCAGTAATACAAGAGCTTCACATACGGGAACACAATGAATTCCATCGATCAATGCCATGGGAGAAGGTACAAAACCTGAATAGGAAAGAGACGAGTGATTCCACGCTTAGCAAGAGCATCGACGACTTCAGCAGAGAGACCAAGGCTGTCGATCGCCAACTCATCCACGTCGCTTTTCCCCGGTCTCTGCTTCTTCTTCTTCTCCGACAGCACCGGCGACTCCTCCTCGAAACTGTCAACAAAGACTTCTTCCTCCGAGTGACGCGCCGGACCCTTCCCGATCGTCACCTTCTCGAACAAAGTCGTCTCCTCCTGGAGCGGCCAGTGCGATAGCAAGGAGTCGTCCGTTGTCTCCACCGCCGAACTCATCCGACGACAACTCGCTTCCATCGCCCATGCTCGCAGTAAAGAAACGGCACCGAAAATAGGAGCAGCTCCGGAAACGCCACCACTGCTGCTACCAGCCAAGGTCCGCAGACTACGTTCCAGGGGAGGAGCTCGCGCGCTGCCGGCCACGGCAGCTGCCGCCGTTGCTGCTTTGTGCAGCAACCTGCGCATACCACCCTCTCCGCATGTTCTAGCCAGCATCCCTGGCAACAGATCTTGATCCAAGCTTCCAAAATCTCGCAAAAATCTTAGAGAGCTTGGACGCCAAAGAGTGAAGCGTGGTCGGAATCGGAAAAGCTCGCAAAACCCTTGAGGCTAAAACCCTAAGAAGAAGCTCGCAAAACCCTTGGAAACCCTAGAGGCTGAAATCCTAAGTTGGTGGGGGGCGGGGTGGGGTGTGTGCCGGCGGTTTGCCACCTCCGGCCGGTGCTTCGCCGGGTGTCCCGGGTGGAGGCATGGAGCCAGGCTAGTCTAGTGGCTAGTCTCATGGGCTAAGGGGTCGTGGGTTCAATTCAACAATAGGAAAAAGGCCATCCCAATTGGTGTACAGAAATTCGCATGTGGACATGGGCATTTTTCATACATACATGACTAAATTTAAGGCTTTATTGCTGTTGAAATAATTTTTGAAGAGTTTCCCTAAATAATTTCTATTGGAAAAATAAATTTTAAAAGAGCTACAATAATATTTTATATATTAAATAAATTTCAAAATTAAATATTTCTATTTACATTTTATTGTGTAATTTTTATATTCTACATTGTTTCTAATATATGTGGTCTGTTCAAATTGGACATTGATTTATATTGTTTTCTCTTGTTTTTTCCTTTTTGAACTTTAGAATCTTGGATATGGACTTTAACCCATCATTAAAAAAACAAATGTCCATCTTTCATATGAAGGCAATATGAACCATAAAGGTAAAACAACATTTTGGCAAATCAATTTATTTTTGCTTTCAAAATTGGGTACTTTTGGTAATTGAGCATTAATTTTCTTCCATGTGCAAAATGTCCATGGGTACAAATGTTAAGGTTATGTTGAAATTAGGTGATTTTCAAATTATCAAATAAAATTTTGTTATTCTTTGGATTTATTCAAAGTTTACAACTTCAAGCCATCCATGACATTATGCCATTATTTTGCGCACCCTATAAATGAATCTTCGAAGTCTAACTACCTCATTGCCTTCCCTACCGCCTACATGGATATAAAAACACACAGTAGCTTTAGCTTTACCAATATTTTTATTTTTCAAATACCTTTTCAAAACCTCCACCTCCTTTACAATGTATTTACCTCTTTTTCACATACCCTTTGAAAAATTTCCTTTTAAAATGAAGTTAAATTTAACTTTTCACATTAAAAAAATGATCATAAATTAAAATGAACATAGATTTTTTTTATAAAAATGATCATAAAATTAAAATTCAGAGATTTAGTTTAGTTTATTTTTATTTAAAAATGATTCAGGATGTTCTTTGAAATGTTTTAAAATTAATCACAGTTCTCATTTATTTGTACATTAAAAATGATATTGTCTTCAACTTTATACAATTTGTTTTCCTTCAACATTTTAATAATAATATTATTTAATTATGGAATTTTAAATTGACATTATAAAACTTTGAATCACATAGTCTTTTTCATCAATCATGAACTTTTTATATCATTTTCCATTATTTTATAGTCTCAAGTTATTTGATAATTTCTTCTAATATACAATAATACCTTTGGTAGTTTCAACATTAATTATACTATTTTTTAAAAGGTTGAAATTTTCATACTTTTTAATTTTTTTAAATTGACAAAGGAAACATTGAATCTTTGGGAATATTTTATTTGTCAAAATGAAAAAACACAAAAGATGAGACTTTAGAGCCACAACATTGAAATAACCTCCTCCTATGCCCCAAAACACAAAAAAATTAAAACTTTATCTATATTGAATTGGTTTCCAATCACAAATAACAAACCACAAGAAACTAATGCCTTGCAACAAATACTTAACACATTACTACCACACAAAACATGGCCTCACTTACATCTAAAATGTGTTAATATTAATCAAATATATATTGAAATGATGAAAGCAAATTCTAACAAGGTGGTCGTCCTATGCCAATTTGTTAACATTGATGTGAATGCATTGTTGATTTGCTTGGGTGCTTGAATTATTGTTTTGTCTTACGAAGTTTATGTATGCTTATGACTTGCATTTGTGAATTGAAAAAAATGAAAGTTGTTAAAAATGAGAAAATTTAAGTCAATGAAAAAACTCCACAAGTAATCAATAATATGTTGATTAGTTGATCATAAAATTAACAATCCAATATTGTAATACATTGGCAACTTTTACACATGTCTATAAAATAGAATATATATGTTGAAAACCTTTTAATACCTAGCCATTATAAAAAGGGCTAATATTTCAAAATACCCAATATGGAAACCACCTAAAATAATGCCAAGGTAAGTTTTAGGGTTTAAATGATCAGGTTGTACAACAAGGCATGGAGGCAAGCAAGAAAAGAACTTAAATAAACAACAATTGGAACAACTACGGAAGGTTCCCCATTGCAATTGAAAACGAAGTTATAGAAAAAAGTTTAAGTGTTACATGCAAAAGGTATTTACGGATTAGAAATAACTCACCTAGTTGGTAGGCAAATCTTTCATTCCTTTATATAGGTAGGGTATTAATTTTTTCTTTAATTGATACCATATCAATTAAATATGGACATGTATTTCCAAAATTCATATTAGGAGGGTAGGATTATTATTTTGCTTCAAAAAAAATTGGTACGTAATCAATTGGTTTTCAATAACCTGCCCTAAACCTATTGGACTCAAGATTATCAATTTTTAATATTCGGCCAACATTGGTTATAATATTCAAATCCTAGTAGTGAATTGAACCCATAACCATTTGCAAAATGATTGTAATATATATATACTCCTTTTTATGTTTCAAAAATTATATTGAATTTTTTATTTGTCAAGGTTCTTGCCTTCCAAAACAAAATTTGGTGACCCCATGTTATTATCCTCCACATTCAATGCAATAATTAAAAATTGGCTCAATAGATTCTTTGGGATACCACTAGTTTTGAAATTTTCAATGACATTTACAACCACATACATTAGTTTCAAAAATTAAACCAAAGTGGCCATTGTAGAGTCATAAATAACTTGCAAATTTTCATACTATATTTAGAGGTCACCTTATAGTTGTGAATGCCTTGTAGGATGAAGGGAAGTTTGGATGAAATTGTTTGTTGGATGATGACCTAATGGAGAAAAACAATATGACGAAATATGAAAAAGACAAAAAAGGTTCCTAGTTCAATTTCTCAAAGAGGCAAGGTCCCTCCTAGTTCCAAGTTAGTGATTTTACATAGTAGCATTTGACACCAAGCAAGGAAATAAATACATTTTGATGGCAATTGACCACTATTTGAAGCGGTGTGAAGCCAAGGCAGTTGCCAAGTTTTTTGAAAAATACATCATTTGCAAATATGGGGTACCAAAACTCATCTTCACATATAATGGTGGTGAGTGGTGTGTAGAGTTTGACAATTTGTGTAAAGTATATGGTATACATTAGTAATATACAACACCTTAATGGCCTTGGTGTAATGAAATGGTAGAAAAATTGATTAAGATGATCAAACATGGTATTAGTGTTATGTCCACATTACATGACAATGCAAAGATATGGGATTTTCAACTACTAAGGGTGTTATTTGGATATTGCTATGGAATTTAAGCAAACACAAATTTTTTTCGTTCACGATTTTGATTAGATGTATGTCGAGATTGAAAATTGACAATAACCTAAGCTAGTTGACACAATTTTTTTATGAGGAACTAAGCATTGAATATTTAATTGAACAAATGATTACAAAATTGGAATTGATTGCAAAATTACACAAAATAGTCTTGGGGAATAATGAAATTGCTCAAATATAACATAAGAAGATTTATGCTTTATGAAAGGGAAAATAATGTTTTTTGGTTTTCAACCTAGGATTGACCTTGTCAAGATGAAGAAACAAGATTAAAAAAATCATTAATTAGGAATTTGGAAGGACCTTATCTCTTTGTTGGTTATGTGGATGAATAGGACAATGAAAACGATGATAGTGGGCAGAAGTGTTTTATACAAGGTAAGAACAAACAGGAATGGGAACATCCAAGGAAGGTTATGTAGTTGTATTATCTTGAATTGTAGCTAACATAAGTTGTGGGACACATTTAAATTTAAAAGGGAGATGTTAAATATGTAAGATGAAGGGAAGTCTGGATGAAAATATTTGTTGGATGATGACTTAATGGAGACAAAACAATATGTTGAAATATGAAAAACACAAAAATAGGGGTAGTTGATGGTGGCCTCTTTTGCTCTTGAAAGGGTATGAATTATTTTGTTTGTCTATTGATAGGATGTCGTGGAGTTAAGCTGGGAAGATTAATAATGTATGGCAACTACGATGGTGGGTTGTTCTCTTGTGCTTAATGGATTTTGGTGATGGTGGGAGCTTAATGGGAAGTATGGCTAGTGAATGTAATGAAGGGAAGGTGATGGAGTGGATAAAAGGTAGAAGTTTCTTTAAAGCTAAGGGTGTAGTCTTTCAATAGTTTTTTTCGAGCATGTTTTGTTGTTTTAAAGATTAGGCATTTGTTGTTAACATTGTTTAAGTTTTGTAGAGACTTTGTTACTCTTTCGTTCCACACTCAAATCAACATTTAGGAACCATGTAATAGAACAATATGAAAATGTTTGTGTATTCGGTGGATATAATGAAAAACCTTAGGGGACTTAAAGGTTGGTCTATAACAATTGACACCAAGAATTTGGGTTAATGAAAGTATTAGTAGTGCATAGTGAAATCCAAGGAAGTTTGAGCGAACTAAACTCTTTAATGTTGGGATCTTTGGGGAGTTATGGGTTTGGGTATCAAATTGAGTTTGGGAGACCAAAAATACACATATCCAAAGAGTTCTTTGTGAATTTTCTTGCGGATTATTCATTGGGATTGTTGGGAATTTGTCATGGGATTAAACAGATTCTTGATGTGGAAAAGACCATGATAGCCACCAAAGTGATGTTCAGAGGGATTTGATTTACCAGATCACTTAAATTCATGTTGTTGTGATGAATATTTTTAATTTAACATGATTATTGGACTTGATGCAATTGTCACAAGCATGAAAACTACCAAGATTACATGGTTTTTTAACCAAAATGAAAAAAAAGGCATGTTTAGTTCCAAATTTAGATCATGAAACAAGAAAAACAAAAACAAGAACATGACATGTGTAAATAAGAATCCAACAAAATTTTATTGCAAAGAATAGATATAATAAGGTTATAACAAGAAAATGTACACAAAATTGGTGTTGAACGAACTAAAAGTAATGGGAAATTCTACCTTTATACCTATTGGGCATCTAATTCAAAGAGGTTTCTCAAGAAACTTGCAGTCTACATGTGCCCCATGTTCACCCATGTGCGTTAATGTGTGTCCCATGTGTACCCCATGTGCACCCATGTGTGAATTATGAATGAACTAATATTCAACTAAAAGTGGAATAAGACTTAACTAATAATGAATTGAAAGTTAACTAAGAGTGAATTATAAGTTAATTATAAATGGAATAAGAGTTAATTAGAAGTGAAGTAAGACTTAACTTAGAGTGAACTAAGAATCAACTAGAATTGAATT
>Ga0116228_10000534_pt1 | contig 29199 bp, 11 predicted proteins | sample S1TSphfallax_2_FD_89694 | JGI IMG/M metagenome (GOLD analysis project Ga0116228, IMG submission 89694) | Host-associated microbial communities from peat moss isolated from Minnesota, USA - S1T2_Fc - Sphagnum fallax MG | ecosystem: Host-associated > Plants > Peat moss > Unclassified | place... | reverse complement strand
TTTTTTTTTCTTTTTTTAATTTCATTGTGGTTTTTGTCTTTTTTTCCTCCTTTGTTTTTTTTTTTTTTTTTTTTTAAATTTTTATCAATGCGTCCTCATTTGCATCATATTGTTAAATGGGCAATTCATACTTGTCTTTTGGATCATTAGCATTTTCTAGCCACTTTTTTTGTGAAGCTTCTATCAATGCATATTGTTCCATGTGGTTCATCCCCAATAGATATTATGTTTTGTGTAGTACACATATTTTATAATTACAATTTGTTGGTTTGACTAGCCACAAATTGTTGCCAAAAGCTTGTCACAACTTGTTCACGAGATTTGAATTGAATATCCATGTCGATGTGGCATAGACTTTGTATTCTTGCACGTTATTTTGGATGTTGAATATTGCATCTTGACATTATAATCTACATCAATCACTTTCATCTATCTTTGATCCATTGTTGGATATATATTAGGTCTCAAGGTGTTATAACATGCCTTGTCATAGTTCAAACACTACACTTGCAAAGAAAAATTTCTTCATCCCTCATTTGCACTCCACAATGTTTCTTTCTCATTACATGGAATCATTGAAGAGTTTCATGTTCATTTTGCCTCATTTTTTAACGTGGCTCTTAATGTGTGGGATGTGAACATTTATGGCTATCAATGACTAACATTTTATTATTTGATGAGTGATTGCTTGTTTCAATAGTCATAACAAATATTTTCATGTTGATCCCTAATTAATGCATGATGTTTAAGATTGTCCCACTTGGCGCCAATTCATTGTTTTGAGACTAGATGCCATATGAACACATTACTATTTTTGGATCATCAATTTTAAACACATCTATTTTCTTATCGATGTGAAAAGTACAAATTGCATATGCATCACAAACCTTTCATTCATTATTACTAAAGTTTTTTTTTTCAATCGTAGTTAACATTCAATGTTTTATTTTTTCTTGTTTCTCTCCTCACATATATCCCTTTCATTTTGTTAAAATTTTGATAAACACAATACATTTTTATCCATAATGACAATTGAATCCATTTTCCACTACTTACATTTGAGTTTTAAATCTAGATAATGTAGGTTATTGTATGTATTACACAATTCGATTGAATAGACTTTTTTTTAATCCATTTAATTTTAACAAGTCATTTCATTCCACTTACATTAACAAAGATCACATTTGTTCAACCATTTCCATGTGTGGTTTGTTGTGGCTAGTTGTCACTTGCTCCTCCATCCTTTTTGTTGTTGAAGTGTTGTTTCAACCCTTGATGCATGTTTGTTTTCTAGGATCTACATAAATTGCATGGTGAATATGCATTGTTTTCCTTTACATTTGGTTCCATTTTTTAAAATAGTGAACTATAAATTTAATGTAGGAAGACCAAATTTGAAAATAAAGTAATCAAGACTTGAGATTATGCAAAGACATGATCTTTTTATCTCTTTTATCCTTAGGGGTTCCGACGTCATCTTTTCCACCTATCCCACACTTTTGTGGTTTTGGTGGTGGTCCAATCATTTGTCGATTCACAAGTAGTTGTAAAAAAATGTTTCTTTCATGTTGTGGGACCCAAGCCTACTTGCTTGGAATTGCATATAATCTTCTTTGGGGTTTTGCAATTTATGGTGCTAAATAATTCACATAGGGTGATAAAGTCTTTGGTTGATAAGTCTTTTAGAAAACTAATAAAGTAATGTTCTAGGAGTGGGTTTTTCAAGCTTACATGTTGTTTCAAAATTTCATCATGTGTTTAAACATTGCCCAATGATAGTTTTTTATATCATGTTTTATAAATTTGGGGGTTGGCCTTTTCTTGGCAATAAATGGACTTTGTTGTTTTGTCTTTGTATTTGCCCATCACCAAGCAGCCCACTCATCTATGTTGTCCACTTTGTTTTTTTTGTAAAATGCCCCATTTCTTGATTTCTAACAATTTGTGTAAAGGGTCAAATTGACTATCATCTTGAGAAGTTGCCATGGTCTTGTTATTAGCTTTGAAATAAAGTCCAAAATTGTTTACAACAATGCATTTTCAATTGTTTAATCATCTATGAGTGGTAGCTTTCGAATAATCATTAATCTGGCTGTCATCATTTGGGAGAAAACTCACAAAAATGAAGATATTTAGGAAGGCAATTATGTACACAAAATAATAATAAGGGGTGGGAAGATAAAAATATATGGTTGAAGTATAAGAATGCAACATTATATTATAGGTATACCAAATGCAAGTGGATAGTGATGAAATATATAAAAAATGAAAATAGATAATGTAGAATGAAAAAATATAATTTAAATTTTTATTAGAAATGTAATGATAACACAATCATCGAATGCTTGTTTTATATGCTTCCTTTGGAATTCTAAAAACTAAATGGCTATTCTATATGTGTTCATTGGAGTTCTAGGGATTGAATGACTGTTATATATTCATCCTTCGAGGTTCTAAGGATTGAATGGCTATTATATATGCGTCCTTTGGAATTTCAAGGATTGAGTGGTTATTGTATATGTGTTTTTTGGAGTTTTAAGGTCTAAATGGCTATTGTTTATGCATCCTTTAGAATTCCAAGGATTAAATGGCTATTATATATGTGTCATTTGGAGCTTCAGGGAGCAAAATCTTTTAAGAGATGCACCAAAAACCTTTTTGTGCTTTAACACATGGGGCACAAACCTTGGTAGAGTTATGTATTCACATTTGATTGAACATAAACATTGTTGTCTGATGTTCATGTGGTAAATCCATGTGGTAATGACAACTTGTCAGTCTGTGTTGATGTGGTGGAATATTTGTTTGTTAGAGTATATTTTAACATGTAATTGAATTTATCAAGGAACATTCTTGTCGCAACCCCACTTTTGGAAGAGTGTGAGGATGACGTTTGCACTTTCAAAATGGGGACTTGGGAGTCCTTCGGGACTCTCAAAACTTCAGAGTTCAATTGTAAGGGTCAAAACACCTTGCCTTGAAGTGTTATTTATATCATTGAAAAACTATCAAAGTGTAAATGTCGAAAATGGCCTTGCATGAACCATTTGGACATTTATAGCACAAATTATGGTAAAAAAAAGGGTCGGGAATCAAACTGGCAATTTGACCCCTGACCACTAAAAGTCGGGAATTGACCCGATCCCGGTGTGTGTAGGTGAAGTGGGACACACCATTGGAAAACTCTCAAGGAGAGCTACAAGTTTGTTTCAGACCTCATCCCAATTAGAGGTCTGAACAATGAGTTATGAACTCGCAAAGTCCCGGGAGTCCAAACTAGAACAATTTCGGGACTCCTCCTTGGGAGTCCCAAGACAAAAAACCATTCAGATGTAGGTGTCGTGAAGTAATGCAGAGAATATTATATGGGGAAGGTGGTGGCTTCCTTCGAGTTCTGGTTGTGGTGAGTCTTGTGAGTCCAAAGTTGCCCGTGCAAGGAATTTATACATTTTTATAAATTCATATGTATTAAAAAATGGTTAAGAAATTATTTTTGAATTGTTGGGGCAATCTAATCATTTTTCATAAAAAGTTGCCAAAAACATGATTCAAAAATTCATTCATATGGAAAAGTTATTTTGGGGAAAAAAAACATGTAGTCCCAATGTAAAGTAATGCTTGTGGTTCCTTTAATTGCATTTTGACCCATTGGGTACTATTGTTGTAGTGGTTGGACATATTAACGAACATTCGTCATTTCTTCTTTTAATAATTGCCTTAACCTATCATCAACAAAGGGGCAATGGTTGAACTAATGTCCCATTTGTTGATAATAAGAACATGTTGACACCTTTATTTCCTTTTGAAATTGACATGTGGTGTGGAGCTTATGATCTTTCACCTTGACCATGAATTGATTTGGTTGGCCAAGTGCTTTGTTAGTATGGAGTTTCTTATTGAACAATCGTGGGTGTTGTTTGAGGTTCAACAAGTTCTAGATGTGGTGAAAATTGATTGATTGGAAGGTCTTTAGTTGATGTTTCAAAACTATTCCAAATTGTTGAATAGTTGGATTCATTCCCTTTTCAAATTAATGGGTACTAAATTGATGGTGCACATGTTTTGGGTAGGTAGTAACATGGGGTTGCAGATTGCCATTGTCGTTGTGCGAAGACAACAACATCCAATTGTTGAACAAGTTCATGATTGTCACCATTGTGAACACTCACTACCCGTGGTTGGGTCTCTCAACACAAACAAATTAGTTACATTTTGATGTTGTTCATTGATTTTTTGTTTCTATGCTGCATCCATGTTTGGTGCATTTGCTAATTCATTTCCCATAGGTTGCACTTGCTATTCATTTTGCTCTTGTCCAAGTTTTGAAACAAGTTGATGTTTAACTTATTCTAACTATTTTCTAAGACTTTTGGTGACTACTTTTGACATCTTTTGAACTCAACATGTTTTATAAAATTTCTTACATTATTTTTGAACATAAAATCAAAACGATTATACCCCTAGTAATCAAGATTTTATGAAGAAAATATTTAGAAGTTGGACACTAATTTCCTTGAAAAACTTCTAAACTAACTTCAATATATTTCTTAATGTTTTCGAAGTAAATCAAGGAACAAAAACCCTTCTTAAAAAATACATAGAATATTAAAAAACGTGATATAAACCATAATTTTTATGTGTTAATGCTTTTCAAATATGATCGATTAAAATAATGAATCTAACCAGAAATTCTAAGCATCACTATTTTTGAATTATGATCCCCAATATGGTTGCCAAATGTTAATGATTTTTTTAATATTCCCATCAATTTCCAACTTTTCAATTTCTTTACAATAGGTTTTGAAAACAACATGTACATATGAAAACCAATAGTTTATATACAATTCCTACAACATGTACACATATTGCTAAAACATAAAAAAAAACAAAATTGACTATCAACCTATCTACTAATTTGTTGTAATGCTACATGTTAGGTTCTATCACAAGTTAGGTTAAGTACCTATTACATTTAATAACACACAAAGTATAGTAACTTGTTTGGTCACATGTTACAAATTTATAGGTAATTAATGTCGTGTTATTGTTTGAGGAAACCTTTGTTGTTGATGCATGGGGGTTGAAGATTGTCAAAGTTAACACCATTCTTCTTATGAAGATTTAAAGTAGTATAATAATTATACTATTTTGAATGTATTTTACACATAAAAACACATTTCAAGTTTGTTTTTTTCAGATTCATTCTAAGTCTATCTTCCATTATTTAATTTTGTATTTTTTCATACAAATAAAAAAAATTCAATAAAACAAAGTTTAAAACATGTACAAAGAAAAATTTAATCAAGTTCCCTATTGCTTTTGAAAACCTTTGTAAATATCTTTTACAAAAAATAAAATTTTAATGATTACAATGCAAATATTTAAAAAAAATAGTGATAAAAATGTATTGGTAAGATTGATAATTCAAATATGTTATAACATTGGAAATGTCCTAATCAAAATTCAAATTCGAAACAATATTTTGACCAATAAAATATAAATAATATTTGACTAATAAATTAAACAAATAGTAACCAAATCAACTAATATGAAATATGGTTTTGGATATTATTGGTTATTCTAGGTTATTTTTTATTGTTTAGGCAACTGCATTTTAGGTTATTTCACATTAGACAATTTTAAGCTTTTCCATTTTAAGCTATTTTAGGTTATTTTAAATGATTCCACCTAAGAATATTTTATGTTATTTTAGGCAATTCCATCCTAGGTTATTTTAAGCTATTATAAGTTATTTCACCTTGGGTTATTTTAGATTATTATTGGTTATTATAAGCTAATTTAAGAGATTTCACCTTAGTTTATTGAAGGACATTCCATTTTAATATATTTTGGGCTATTCCACCTTAGGCTACATCATATGCCCAATCTTTTTCCATCTGTGTAGGGAGAGTGTTCTTGTTATTTGCATTTGCTCTGCTTGTTCCTAACATAGCCGAAGGTAGCAAAATTTTGGCAACCAGAAGTCCCAGTGTAATTGATAACCCAACAACTACCATGTCAAAGACAAAACCCATGCTTGAGAGCACGTCATCCTGCAGCATAGCTGCAACCTCTTGGACTCCGATTCCTCCTAGAACCAATAGAAGGATGCCAGATAATATCATCACTAGTCGAAGATCTCCTGTAAATTGTGAATATGCAGTACCTGAACAAAAGCATATTTGATAAAATCCTTTAGCCTAAGGGTTGCTACTAGATCCCCAAAAGATTGAAGTGATCCAACATGCGAGCTGTTTTCGAAATACCAAGGAGTTCTTATATTTCTTGGGCATGGGAAACTTTTATCAACATTACATCAAGGATTTTGCAATAAGAATGGAACCATTAAGGCATTTACTAAAGAGCATATGTAGTTTCCACTAGATAGCAGAACTTTGGTTGTTCCTGGTTTCTGCCAGTTCCCACCAGGTTCCCAGTTACAACCCATAACCCCCTCTTCCAAGAACAACTTTCATACTTAATTTTGGGGGAAAAACTGGGATGCACCATCCTGAGCAACCAGGTACCAATTACAACGTGAAAACCCCCAGCAGAAATTTCCAGTGTATTTGGAAAACACATTTCAAAGTGAAATATATCCTCCACAAACAGAAGGGCATTTCAAAAAAAGTCAATGCCCCTCCAATGGGTTTTTTTCTTTGAGAAATACATGATTTTTTTTGCCAGTGCTTTACACATGGTAACATCTTTAATTAGGGAATTCCCGAAATAGGCACCCAAGTTAGGAGAAAAACTGGGATTAGGGAAAAATTACTGCAAATTAATTGCCAAAGTATTGTGGGACATACTGCAATTTTCACTACATCTACATGATATTGTGGCTTGAAATTCTCACCTTTTGTGAGCAAAGATGGCAAAAGGATGATTTGAACTTGGTCAATCCCTCAGCAGTTTTCCTTCAAGGAGCTGTTTTAATTGTCTATCAAGGGTGTAAGACTTATGTGAAAGATCTACTTAGAGGAAGTAATTATGTCAACAAATTTCTTCGCTTCAAGTAACTAGATGAACTCTGCCTGAAAAAATGGGGATGAAAGCTAACAGAAGCCAGTCATTAGGACAACAAGCACAACAATCATCTAGATAGCCATATCTTCCTCACTATCACTGTCAGAATTAGATTATTTTAGGTTATTTTACTTTAGCTAATAATTCTAAGTTGTTTTAAGCTATTTTACCCTAGTTTATTCTTGACTATTATAAGTTATTCCACCTTAAACTATTTTTGGCTATTTTTCATTATTCAACCTTATGTTATTTTTGGTTATTCTAAATTATTTTTCATTATTCCAACCATTTAAAGTTATTATACATAGGTTATTATAAGTTATGTAATTCTAAGTTGGGTTAGGTTAAAATAACTTAGGGCATAACTTAGGATATAATAATTTAAAAAACCTTCAAATAACCTAGGGTATAACCTATAATGTTTTTAAATAGATAGATCAATAATAACCTATGGTAGACTAACCTAAAATAACCTAAAATAAAATAATATAACTTAAGGTGAAATAATTTAAAATAATTTAAAATAGGCTTACATAAAATATTAAAAAATAGCTTAGGGTGGAATAACCTATGATAATAAAAAATATTAAGATAAAATAACTAAAAATAATTTAGGGTAAAATAACCTAAGATAGCTTGAGGTGGAATAATTAAAATAGTCAATAATAACCTATAATAATCCAAGGATGGAATTTAAAAAAATCTAGAATAATTATGAGTGAAATATTTTATGATAATTAAAAACATCTAGGGTAAATAACTTAAAAGAACTTAAGGTGGAATAAACTATAATAATTTATAATGGATTAACATGAAAAACCGAAAATAATTTATAATAACATAAGGTGGAATAACTTAAAGTAATTAAAAAATAACACAAGTTGAAACAACTTAGAATTACCAATAATAATTCAAGGTACAATAACCTAAGGTGAAATAGTTAAGAATAACTTATAATAAGTTAGGGTTGAACAACCAATAGTAGTAACAAGTAAGGTATGGAATAATAATTAAAATAATGAACTTAGTAAAATAACTTAAAATAACATGGGTGTATTCATGATTGGGGTACTAAAAATGAATGCCTTATTTTTAAAGGATTACAAAGGACAAATTTAGATTTTTGTTTAGTTTACATTATTATAGTTGTAATGGATTATTGTATGCCCATAAGTAAAATAATGTATTGTAAAATAAATAAAAATATTTAAAAATAATTTGGGTACTATGTAAAAGTCATTTTGAATCCTTTAAATTAACTATACTTAGTATTTAAATTACATTTTAAAAAATAAAATAAAATGGAATGCATAAAGTCATGCAATTAATTTTTAAAAAAAATTACAACAAAAACATGTCCCTTTCCATGAAAAAACATGTTCATTGGTGAACTTGATGAAAAACCAAATCATACAAAAATTTCAAAGTCTTGAAATTTTTGAAAGAAACGGTTGTAAGGCGAAAGATTCATTTAAAAACCATTTGGCCAAAAAATAATGTTCAATACGTTCAAAATGTTTACCTTTAGGTACAAGTCACATGTGTAAAAAATAATCTTGCCAAAAAACATGTTTGGTTGTCCACTGAAACTCATTTTGGATTTTTTAATGTTTTTGATTATAAACCAAAATATTGACACATAATTATGTATGCATGTTAAAAATCACCATTTCCACAAGAATTATCTTAAATTGGACTATAAAATTTGTTTGATGTAAATGCAATTTGCAAAAAATAACCTTGCAAAATTCCTTAAGTCTCTTTTTCTTTTTTTGGAACCCCAACATTGAATAGGCTCACCTAGGGTAAAATAAAGTACAATAGCCTAAAATATTTAAAACAACGATATCAAAAGAGACCTATTTGTTACAATGAGTTATTTCAATTAGTGTTAAATTATGTCAATGAATAGTAAAACATGATGATTACACAATGACCTTATAATGACATCACTTAAGATAAAGTGTACTAAACCAATGCATTTTATGTTTTTCATCAATTTGTTCCTTTTCATTTGCATAATATTTAAAAGTTTTGTGATTTTAAATGCCTTTTTAGTGAATGTTGAAATAGGTGTAGGAACATTAGACCAAAATACGAAGGTTTTCTAAATGTTAAACTTTACAAAATACATCATTATAACCAAAAGGGGCTGATGAAATTTTTTCCATTTGGATAATTTTACAAGACATGAAGATGCACAAACTCAGTGGAATTTACCTATCATACCATTTCACGAACCCATGACATTTCATCAAATCTGACATTTACATATATATATATATTTGATACACTTCAGTTGAACAACCCACTAACATTGCATTGTAAAGATGGCTACATGCACAATGAAAAACTCATGAACAAGTCCTTTGCACCATAAGCCAAGGGTTTATTTTGATAATGATTCACACTTCCCACTAAGTCTTAAGATGCCAACATTCATTTTCAATGCATGTCCATTATAAAACAAAAATTGAAAATGAACATTAAAACATTTCCATTTTGCATAATTCAAAGCTTTATTGCAACTTCCCTTTCATACAAAACTTACCTATTACCCACCTTTCTTGCTACATATTATCTCCTTGCTAGCTTTATGCAATTGTCTACCTTTCCAACACACCTCCATTACAACTAGATTGTACCTACCTCTAGCACCACAACTATTCCAACTCATAACAATATATCTCCTCTCATTCACATGCCCCTTCTTCGTAATTACATTTCCACACCACAAATCCAGAAACTTCCAAGCCCAACTTCTTCAATAATCATCAATTTTTGAGTGAATGCCCAATGCTAGTCTTTCATTTCAGCAAAGGCAAATTCCTTTCAAAGGTTCCAATAACAATAGGAAGATTGTTTTTTTATTTATATAACTAGTTCTCTAACCATAGCCACAGACCTATATGTTAACTTCGCTTGGCATTACAACATTACTAAGTTAGTATAATGAACAATGTATCGAATCCTTAAGAATTGTAATGCACATCCATCATATATTTAATGTGCTTTTAAGATGAAATCTTTTTAAAAATATTCACTCCACCATCAATCCCATAACTTAAGAGTTTTTGTTCATTGTCTTTTTTCAACTTCTCTATAATACATCCTTGACCTTGAACTCATAACCAATTTCAAAGAATGGCAAGGGGCTGTTTTTCCCAAACCAAAACAAGTTTGACACATGTTAATGAAATAAAAACTCATGTGTGTAGCATAAGGCTAGGTTAGGACAGGACAAAGGGAACTAACCAAAAGGAATGTCAAGTCATGACATCATCTAAAGGAAGTGTTTAGCATAGTTTCAAAGCAAGTGGAAGGTGTGTGGGAATGAGTGGACATACTCTTAAAATCCTCAAGTTTCATTTGCATTTTGAAGTTGGGATAATTTTTATAATGAAGTTTAAAAGGTCAAAACATATTTAAATTGAGTACTCTCCTCAATTTTTATGGAAAGGTTTCAATTAAGATAACATCCCATAAAAAAAAACAAAAGAAGTTTTTCAGTACATATGAGGGTTTGAAAGGTGAAGACAAAAGTTGATTAATTTTTTTTCAACCATTCCTAATACGAAAATCATGTCTAATCTAACAGCTTGATACATGACTAGAAAATTGTAAACCCAAAGTTACAAGGCGCCAAAGTGTTTTGAGTATGGAGATGGACAATCATGTATGATTGAGAAACTCGACATGAAATCAGAAAGCTTCAGACCTAAGGTAATGGACACAAAAATGTTTTGATTCTGGACTGTGGGAAACTAGTGAATTTTGCCACCTCAATGTAGTCCCCCATGAAACCTCTAGGTAACATTGTGACACAAAAATAGGTCACCACACTAGTGTGAACACTACCTGCTTTTGAAGTTTAATTTTGCTTTATTAGCCGTCATTTTTGCTGCGGCTATCTCTCCAGTACTGCTGCCTGGAAATGCATGGGGAGGTCTCCCTCTGGATGTGTGTGATATGAGGTACAGGAACGGCGGCGGCAAGTGTGGGGGAAGGACAAAATGGTAAGGAGGAAGCTTGTAGAAGAAGGAGGAGGAAGTTTTTTTTTAGCTGGAGGGAGAAGTTAAAAAAAAGGGTGAGCTGGGTAGAAGTGAGGAGCTGAAGGTGGCAGATGAACATAGAGGTGCATGGATAGATAGATTAAGAAGTCTGTTTTTGGGGAGATCAATTTTTGGCTAAGTAGTTGTTTGATCTTTGAGGAACATGTTGGAGTAAGGAAGCTTGTACTCTCTGGTTATCTTTGTGAATGCAAAGTGTAGAGTTTTGTTTTAGAGGACTTGGCTGGTTGTTAGAATTCTCCGCTGCGCCAGCAACTTGGCCAAGCAAATGATGATGCACATATGAAGGGCTAGACCTCAATAGGAGTCTGAACTTTGATGAGTATTCTGGAGTCAGGAAGCTTGTACTCTCTGGCAATTTTTGTGAATGTGGGATGTGAGCGTTGGTTTCTGCAATTTTGTTCTGCCGATTTGTATGCGAAGAAGCTGTGTCTGATTATTGATCAAAGAATGCATACAGGAATACTCTGAGACGAAGTATGAGGGAAAGGATTAGTGGTTGTGTTTTGTCCCAGAAGCTCATAAATTACAACATTGCTTAAACCCATACAATAGGTCAGGGTGTTGTTTGATCTTGCACCCTCTCTTTTTGGTTACAATAGTAGCTCTGCCGTTATAAGCTTCTCAAATCCAGAGAGGCCTAAACTAGTATTGACTAGTTATTGAGTTTTGACTCCGTTATGAATCCAGTTATTAATAACTTACCAATTGAAGGTTCCATTGCTCTCTGTCCACCACCCTTTTCGACCCACTCAATGCAAATCACACATTCACTCAACAACTCATTCAAGATGAACACCTATTCACCCAAACCATGAGGTCCCTGAAAATCAGTATAAAACCCTTGCCGGAACAAAACTTAAATTCTTATTTTCTGATGTTGGAAACAAACTGGAAACACAACCATAATACTATTTTTGTTGACTTCGTTCAAACACTCTGTACCATGAAGCTGGTTCATTTCAAAACACAGTTTAATTCACTGAATATATCTTGCTTTCACAGACTGTTCCCTGTATTTCTTTCCCAATCAACAAACATCCAATTTCCCAAAAGCACCATCTCCTATGGCAGAAGTTTACAGACTTAAATTTCTCAATTCATTGGAACCACACAACCAAAGCTCAAACACACTTGGTCTGCAAACCCTGGGGGTCGTTTGCAGTTAACATCCACAACAGTGTCCAAATTGTCTTGTTCTGTCACACCAGCGGAAGACTTCCGCTTCCATGCCTTCCTACAATGCTTCACTACACAATCCACGCGAAAGAACATACTTCTAGCATCCTTGGCAGTCTTCTTATTCTTGAGCAATCACGCTCACACCGAGCTTGGATCAGCATCCTCATCCGCAATCGCGTTCCACCAATCTTCAAGCAGCAACCGTGACTCACCATCTCCAACACCTGGCAGACTGCATTGATTTCGCCATCGTCCACTCCAGACCATAGAATTTTCTTCACACCATTAACCTGCAACAACCAAACATCTAGCAAAAATAGAAACAGCTCGGAGATCTTCGCGTCCTCATGTGCATAAGTGCCGTTCCATAAAGTGTAGACACCTCTGTGAGACCATCATCACTTATGCCGAAAGGTGAAAGCTCTGCATAACTACCTCCTGTAACACAAAATTTTGACTTCGCTAAACCCTAACTACTTCCTTTTTGGCCCTTTGACACCAAATTTTGACCTCATTTCCGGTCACAGCTTCTCTTGTACTAAATATCCCAATTTACATGTGGAGTTTTGTGGACACCTTTGCTCTCAACATTCATTGAAAAACTTTTGAGATGAATGTGACTAGTAAAGTTGTCTGACAGTGGCAGACCAAAAAGTTTTGGGCAGCTGAGGAACTCTGTGCACTTTTTGTAGTTGTAGATGAAAAAGTTGATCTATTTTCCATATTCACTTCAGTTGGCAACGAGTTGTAGAAATGTTTTTTTCAAAAAGTCAAATTAGACTTAGATATGGAGTAGTACTTGATTCACAAAATACAATTGAGCAAAGGTTTTAATGCTACTGCAACAGAATCTCAAAAGTACCATGAGCTTGTGTTAATCTACTGTGAAGTGGTGTGTCTTCAGAACAAGTTTGTGCTAGAGTTTTCCTTCCCCTGTTTGATGCCAAAAATAACTGAACCTTAGTCACTAAAGCAGCCGTAAGCTTAAAGTTGTGTCACAGTGAGTAATACTGCCAAAGATAAACAACAGGAGAATGAAAACTGTGTCGGTTGATTAGTGACTCAAGAGACTTTTGCTTCATTGGAGTTGGAAATAGGGAAAGGCTTTGGGCTCCCCTTAAAGGCTCAAACAAAACACAGCATATGTGCAGATTGCAAAAGATACAACATGCCTGGTACTCTGTTACAAGATGATGGAAACAGTCAGGCATTTCTTAAGCTTGCCATGGCCATTTAAACCCACTTGGGTTTGCTGTCTCCAGCTTGTGCTTTTCCTTGTGTTCTCCACCTCCATTGCTGCATTCCACTTTTCTAGTGGTGGCAATTGTTGGGTTCACTCGTTTCACAACCTTGGGTGGCCAAGCTGTTGGTGATGGGGGAGGCTTCAAGTCTGGGTATCTGTGCACAAAATTGCACAAAAGCATTTGGTTTGTTAGCAATCTGGATTTCATTGAACAATAATGGATCACTTATATCATAAAACACACAAGGTTTCTTCCAGCTGGATCCAGTGCTTTCAGAGAAATCTGATCAATACCAGATATGGAAAGGTGAAAGAGGTCACTTGAACAAGCCAAAAGCTGAAAGACCTTCAGGGACAGGAAAGCACAGTCATAATAACAATTCAATGAGAGAAACTAGAAAAGAAGATGACAAGGAGTGACTACTCTCATCAGACTGCTTGCCATAGCTCTCCCATCCCTTCCCCAGTGTGGAAAGATCCCAGAAGAGGGAAAGTAACATAAAATCAAGGACTAATTTCAAAGGTCAGACCTGGTGTAGGGAGATAATGGCCTTGAAGGGCGAGGCAGATTGGTGGAGGCAGATGCAGATTGTGACACATTTTTAGTCACAGAGGGCGAGAATGCCAATGGTCTTTCTCCTTCAATTTCTTCTCTTCTCCATGGCCAGTTCAATGTAGCAACAGACTTTGCCTTCTCCAAAGCAAGAGCAGCCCTAGCAGCTGCCTCCTCTGCAGCTTCCTTTGCCAAACGTGCCCTTTCCTTCACATTTTCAGTATTAGTTGGGTCCACTACAAGTGCTACTTTCTCTTCAACTGACCGCTGAGTTTCCTTTATTTGCAGGTTGTGTTCTATAACAGCAAGAGGTTTCAGATCCTCCTTGATAGCTTCTGGCCTTTTACCATATATTGGTGCTTGGGGTGTTGGAGATGCAGGGGGCTTCAAATCTAGGTATCTGTACAATCACTTCAACAAGCAAAGTCAGTTGGACTGCAATAATGACATTCCTTATGCTAGCTGCTACTCCGTGAAATCATTTGATAGAAGCTGATATTGCATAAGTTCATGTAAATTGGCAAGGAATTTCCATTGGCTTCCCATATTAATCTCTAGTTTCTTCACACTGGATATCTTGTGAACATGGAACTTCTAGAATTTAAGCCCAATTATTTTGCACCTGTGTCATTACTACTTAGTGCATAAAGACATACTGAAGGAACTTCCCCTACTGAGCAAGAAAATGTGGTCTTCAACGTTCATTGCCTAACTCAGAAATGTGGACTACCAAGGTGCCTGTATGTAGCCACATAAAGCCAAAACATCTAATGGCATATCATGTAAACAAAGAAAGGAAATGGTAGCATTATATTTGTGACCTTGTATAAGGTGAGAGGGACTGAGATGAGGGTGGAGGTTGCATGTCTGAAATTGTGCTCACAGGTCCATTGACCAGAGGACGTTTGGGAAGCTGGGGTTCACTTTCAGTTAGAAAATCTTGAATGAGTGAAGACTCTGTTGAAGAGACAAAGTCTACATTCTTCTGCCATGGCCATATGAAGCTAGTGGCAGCTTTAGCTCTCTCAAGTGCCAGCCGCTCCCTTGTAACAACATCTTCTCGAAGTGCTTTCTTCTTGGCAATGCTGTCCACATCTTCCTTTCCATTCTTCTCTATTGCCTCCCTTTCCTTTCTTTCAAAAGCTTCAGCAGCTGCTGCAACTTCCTCCTCTGCCTTGATTTTTGCTGCCTCTTCATTAGCCTTCCTCTCCGCTGCTTCAATTTCCTTCCTTTCCAATTCAGTAGGTGCTTTGGCTTGTGCTTCCTCATCTGCTTTTCTCTTCACTGCCTCAACCTCACGTCTCTTCTCTTCTTCCTTCCTTGCTGCTTCATCAGTTGCATCCTCTGTTGCAGTCTCTCTTGCGAACCTTGCTGGAAGGGTAGATTCTGTCTTTGCCTGCCATGGCCATGTAAAATTAACAGCTTTAGCTCTCTCAAGTGCCAACCTCTCCCTTGCAACAGCTTCATCTCGAAATGCTTTGATTTTTGCTATGTTTTCTGCATCTTGGATAGCCTCCCTGTCCAGAACCTCCTGATCTCTTTTGGAAGCTTCAGCAGATACTTTACCCTGTGCTCCTTCATTTATCTTGCTCTTGGCTGCATCTTCCTTAGGTTTCCTTCCTGCTGCCTCCTCTTTTTTCTCAGTTTCTTGGGCAAATGATTTGGCTTTTTCTTCATCTTTTGCTTTGGCCTGAAGTGGCCTTTCCTCCTTCCTAGCTACTTCTTTTTCTGCACCGTACTCCCTTCCTTTCCTCTTTCCTGCTTGAGCCTCAAGTTGCTTCTTTTTGGATACTTCCTCAACAGTGCGCCCGCCCTCTGTAGGTCTCAGACTCAAATTCCAGTGGAACAAAAATCAGCATTCTACTTTGGTCACCTTCAGGCTTCTGGGTTGCTTCATTGTACTCTTGGGTTATTGACTCAAATGATTTGTTGGCTTGTTACTTAATTTCTTCAGTTGTATGTTTCATTCTATTCTTCTTCTCATTAGTTGGTAAAAGGGGGCAACAAGCATATTCCCACAACAATATTCGCTTCCTTCAACACAATCCAGAAGTCCACAACCAAGAAGGCTTCAATGCACATCATTATCCTCTCAATTACAAGACACTGCATTCTCACCTTCCTTAACAGCAGTTCCAATCTGTGATACTATTGGTTTTGTCTTTGTTTCAGCAGGTCTTGCAATTGTTTCTGCAGGTTTTTTCTTTCCATCTGCACTTGCCTTGATGCTTTTTTCTTTCTCCTCCACCCTCTGCACACTGTTGATCTCTGCACTAACAGCTGCAACAATATCTCTTTTCTCCTTTTCACTCAACCTTCACAAAGAAAATTTCAGTCTCAGATTCCCTCTTGGCTGGTTTACAAGCCTGCAAAAGAACTGTTAGTCTTGTAAATTGTTTATATACAAGAGTAACATTTAAACTGAAATTTACATTCGTGATAGTGTCTAGTAGCATACCGTTGTCCTTGACGAGCAGCATTCAGAGAAGCAGTCTCAAGTGCTTTGGCTGTCTGAGCTTTGCGTACAGCAGCATCTGCTTGAGCTTGCAACTCTTTCTTCTTCTTCTCAAGCTGCTCCTTTTGAGAAGCTGCTATGTCAGCCTCCTTCTTTGCCTCTTTTTCAGTTTCACGGGCTTCTGAGAGCTCAGTCTCATACTTGTCACAAAGAGCCCTTTTCCTTTCTTTCTCAAGCTTAACCTTCTCAGCAAGTTTCTTCTCCTGCAAGCGTATCACCACTGATGGATGTTTGGAACACATTAACTGAAGGTCACCAGGAAAGCACTCTGACAAATTCCCCTAATTCCTGTGACTCACACAAAATACTAACACAGACATGCCCTTCTGAAAATTTGCCTGAGAACTTACTTTGGTTTCCTTTATGGTTTGACCTTCATAGAGAGGTCAAACTCAGCACCTCAAATTTGTAACCTCTTGGTACACAAAAGGATAGGAGCTCAAAAAGAAATGGACCTCTTCTCGTCTTGACACCTTGCTTGCCCAACCAGGGATTGGAATTGGTTGTGCATCCTCAACTGGAATAGCATCAGATTCAGTTTCACCATCTTCTGAGGGTATGATTGACAAAAGCTCTTCAATAGGGCGCAGAGGCACAGTGGTTTCTGCAATTGCCTCAAGAACCTTATTTTTGGAGAGATCTGGATTGCTAACACAGCAGGCAATCAGCTCTGCCACCTGGTCCACAGCAAGACTCAGGAATCAATCAGAAATCAAATTGCTGAAATACTGAAGCAGAAAAAATTGATGCCTTGTAAAAGTGAGCCATGAGGCTGATGAATTGTTAAGTGGTTATGGATGTTGTTGAATTTCCAGATGTTTGTCTTGGAAATTGTAGTTCCTTTGATTGGCTGACCTGTTGGTGCCTAATGATTCATCTATGCCTGGTGGAAATTGAGAAATTATGTTTGAGGTGTAGGTGTACATGGGATGCCAAATAGTTCCAAACATAATACTGGATAAAGTGGATTCGTTTGCCTCAGGTCAGTCAAAAGAGATCTCTATTTCATTTTGCTGTGGGAGTGTCTTGGTCCTTGACATTGCAAAAAATGATCAACTTTGTGTTGTGTTGCCAATACTTGGACCCTACAATATGCAAATGTTTCTGTTGGCACCAACAAGTGATCCACTTTCTAGACTCATGATTTTGAAGAGAATGAGTCCTCTGCTTGTCAATTATCTGTCAAGCTCAGTAACTAAGTTACTAGATGTTCTAGACTGATCTAACCAAGCTAGAGTCCAGGGGAGAGAAAGGTTGAAAAACACCTGGAGTCTAGACACTTGACCTCCACTAAGTGAATCCTTCCTGTAAAGGCCCAGGTTGTGAGTCTCCTTGAATGCATCTGTTGGCCTCTCCATACCACCTGGCCTCACTATCTGTGTTCAGTCCAAAACAACCATATCTGATTGGTGTTCCATATGTCATCTGTTTGTCTCTGGATTGACTTAACTAATTAAAATTTCTTCAAAACTTCTGTTTACTTCTGGAAGAGTAACCTTCAGCTCTTCCTCAGCTGTGGCAGGAAACAACTAGGAAAAGGAGGAGACATTTACTGGTGGCAATTTTCTCTACTGATCACCAATAAAGTATTCAGTATCTCACTTGGTGGACAAATGTGGAAAAACCTGAAACTAATTGATTTAAAACTTCCCCTTGTGAAAAATTGTTCATAAGAGCAAAATTAAAGTTGATACTCACAGTGTAAGGAATCTGACTCTCTTGCAGTGTTTTCTCAGCCTTTGCCTTCCAAATAAGGACACCCCAGAACAAGCTGCAACAATACCCCAACACAGTTTGTCAAGAAAGTCAACACAAAGTGCAGATTTTTATCGCAGTAGAACCTCCACCAGATATGACAACACCAAAAGATGCAGTGTGGATCAGAGCTAGACTCTCTTACATCTTGCTCTTTAGCATAGGAAGAAGAACCAGCAAAGAAAAGAAGAGTATTTGCCATTCCTCTGCATGAGCAAGTATCAAGAGGCAAGAACAGAAGTATTGCTCAAAAACCCATCCAGAGTAGAGAGAGAGACCTACTTGAGTATAGATGCTGGCCAGCCAAACTTTGTAGTGCCTAAGGAGGTCACCAGTATGAAGTGTTCGACATTTGCTGCACTTGCTGTTAACATAACATCAAAAGGAGAACCAGCATCTGCATTGAGTCTTTGCACTTATGATGCTACCCAGATCCCTTTGAGCATATTAAACTATTATCATGCATCTAACATGGAAGCTTTCTTTGCTTGAATCTTTATTCTTTACTTACTTCCACCTAGTTTCATGGAGTGAGGGTTGCATATAGTTTGCAATATTGCTTAAAAGTTATCAGTCACATCAGTACCCAAGGATGCCTAGTCAAGCCACTGGCATACCAGCATCAATAAGATTCTTCGTAGCCTTATAATCAATGCGGTATGGACCTGTCACATCCAGCACGTCCTTCTCAGTGGCACCAATGACACAGATCACCACTCCTGCATCTCCCAAGGCCACTTCTATTTGATCTCTTTCCAGATCGCACTCTGTGACCTCCAATCTGCCTTGTGGAGGGGAGCGAAATCGAAAAAGTCGGGCTGGCTGCACTACAAATGGGCAGGTTCTTATTCAACATCCATATTACTTGTAGGAATTACATTTTATTAGTACTCATTTAATGAGGAATGTTGTCACTGCTACAACACCCTTGCTACATGAACAGCCCTGCTGCAATTATTGTGCAGGAGTGGAACTCTCATACTCTAGCAGATCTAATGATTTCAACCATACCTATTGAAGTTTATTTTGAGGACTAGACAACTTTATGCTTCTCAGAGTCCTTGTACCTGGAACATGTCAATAATAAAAAGATTACTTGGAGGATTCAGCATTTACCCAAGGCATTGAGTCTTCACCATCTGATTTGATCTCAGCAGCCATCTGCAGGAAAAGCAAGAAGATAGTAACTCTCATGAGTATCAAGAAATTTCCATATTCATGATTAAAGGTAACCAGAACCAGGTGAAAAACTTTCAACCATGTGAAAAAAAGGAAAAGAACTCCAGATAAGAACTAAGGAACAGGAAAGAAAAGAAACGCAGAAGGGAAGAACCCATTTGAAATGAACTATCAAACTAGTAATATGAACAGCAATGAAAAGTATGAAGATGATCTGGCCTCACAGAGACACATTGAACCACTAATTTAGTTCTTGGGCATAATTTCAATGAAGTAATACACAATGCTAAGGATTTGGTGAGCTAAGATTGAATGACAGAGTTGCATGCATCCTGAGCACTTATTTAGAACTCATACCTTGGTGACATTATGCACAAACAGTCAAAACCTTTGCAAAATGTCTGGATAAAGAAAACTCATCTTGTGAGCTATGGAGGCCCAGATATTTGCCACTTCTGGATCTTAATGCCTCCTTTTCTTGGGTGCAGTCATAGAATTTATCTAAAAAGTTCTCAGATAATGATTTACTCAATAAGCGGGCCATACCTCCAGAAGGGCTTCAACCTTTGCAACATCCCTCACACCTGCTCGCACTTGGAATCCGAGCTTCAAAAGTTCCCTAACAGCAGATATAAACTAGGCCAGGCCAGTGTGAGATGATGGAGGTCTACTTTTCTGAAACAGCACATATCAACGCCAAGAAAATATGCCCAACATTCTCCTATTTGATCACAGCAGGGTTTTGAATTCATCCAAGTTCTCTATTGAGATACAAATATGGCAACTCAAGCTGTGAAATGCTCATATCTTGTACCTAGATTTGCCAGCAAGAACTTCTGTGCAGCTATTGCTCTGAACTTACACATTTTCTGTTAGCATTTCTATACTCAGTTTCACAGGTTGACTCTTTATTAATCTTTAATTTCTAGCTTTATTTCGCCAAGGTCTACATCCTCTTTGTATCAGGATGCTCAAATCCAAACTGCCAAAAGAAAGCAACCGTGTGAATATTACTTGAGAATTTAGAGATGATCTGCTCATTTGAGGCATTCCTTCCGAGAATAAAAGCCATGGTAAAAGTTTGCGTTCCAAAGTTGATGCATAAAATTGAAGTTGCTTCCTCTGTCCTGATCTTTCGTTCTTTCTTTCTTCTGTGGCTCTTCGTATATCATAAGTTCTCTGCAACACTTCGCAAGCTGTACTTGCACTCTTTCTATGTGTCATTTCACCTAGCAAAACAGCAAGTAGGAGCAACCAGACCTCACGAGACGTGATCCGACACCGCCTGTCGCGCCAGCTACAAACACGAGATTCTTGTCTGTCTTTCGCCAGTCTAGCTTTCTTGTGCCAGGAAGACTCTGGAGCTTCCGTGTCCCTGTTGCAACCTCTGACTCGATTTCCGTCACCTCGTCGCTCTTTACCTTCAGCGTGCCAAAAGGAAATCGACCTGCCAAGTGAAACAACCATGTAACACCATAAGCGGATGCGAGAAGCACCACCTCGGTACGTTATATACGTCTCCCGTTACGAAACCCCTCCTCATAACAGTGCTACACCTTAAATCTTAAAGCTCTAGCGACAATCCCTTCTTCTTCCTCAACTAGAATCACATCTTCCAAAACCTCCGAGAACACAATCTCAGAACTAATCTCCGAAGTTATACTCTACCGAAGTTCCGCAATTCTCTTCAAGGTCATAGCAATACATCGCAAACACCTACGATTTCCGAGTCCCAATTCCGGCAGCACATAGCAGTTTCAACCTCCCAGGGCAAACGCAGAGCCACCTTCTGGCCTTAAACGAGCTTGCCATTCCGCACACCACACACAAGCAATCTCCCCCCTGCCAATTGCATCAAAATCCCAAGCTCTCCCAAAGAAGGAGTCTAATAGAAAAGAAAAGAAAAACCAATATAAGAAGCAATGAGCTGCTGCACATGCCTGCGTACCCCTTACCTGCAGCTCGACATTTGAGCAGAAACGTCCGTGGTTTAACCGTTGGACAAGTTGCCCGTCTTTTGCTTACGCTTTTGCTTACGCAAAAGCTTCCCGTTCCACTACAGGCAGGATCATGCAGCATGCTGTACATATTGTTGTTACCAAAGAAGAAGAGAGGAGAAGAGAGCGTAGTGCAGTGCGTAGTAATCTGCGACGCCATCGCCAGAGCTCGCGGAGCGGATGTGCAGAGCCTCTGCTGTCGGACCGGCTTTTTGTGGCTGAGAGGACGTTTTCCTGTGCATGTGGGTAGACCTCACTCCTCGCTCTTCTCTCCTTTCTAGAGCTTTGGTTTTCCGCTTTGTTTACTTCCGTGCTGCGAGTAAGTAGAGTTCGAGACTAGAAAAGCAGGGCCGCACCAATTATTGTTCCCAGGATATGGACCATTATTCAATATGGAGTACAGTTCCGGACTAGGACGTCAGTTCTGCCAACGTATTTTGGTCGTGGCTTTTAACCACGACCAAAATACGTTGGTGATTAATATTAGTTATTAATTATTTGTGAGGTACTCTTCTTTTGTTTTCTTTATTGATCATCGTGATAAAAAAGCTCATGCTGCAACCAAACCAGTGTGGTGTGATTCTTCTTTCTAAAGAGAACCTTTGGTCTGGGGTTTTTCATTGTAAAATTTATTTGGAAGTACTGTGGTGGGGGGGTTGAGCTTGGTTTTCCAGACTTTAAAGGCTTTGGTTTCAATATTAGCACTTTTTAAAAAATTCAAAAACCTATGAGCCTGGTTCCAAAATTAGGTTTGATTTCTTGTACACATTATACACTTCCCAATGCCAAAAAAGGTCGTCTGAATACAAAGTTTTCTAACAATTTAAAAACATGGCTCTATGTGAATGTAATGTTCAACAACTAATTAAAATTAATTCTTAATTAGAAAATTCAGCCTCATTATTATGTTTTCATAAAATTCAACATTCTACATAATGATTTTGACCCTCTTTTGAAGAATTTTTTTCATGGTTTCAATTTCAATTCTGAATTTAATAATTAGTTTCCATGGTTCAGTTCTTCTACCAGCTTCAACCAAAAAAAGAAAGTGTCAACTTGAGTTTAGGTGAGAGTTAATGTCAACATAGATTAATGAGGCAATAGTCTAGTTTTAGTGTGAAAATAATTTTAAAAAATTAATGGTTTAGGATGATATATATATATATATATTTGTTTTGAAATCTCATTCTTGATTTATGAGATTTCAACTTTATGAAATTGTGACATTTGATTTAACAAGATTATTGTGACATGTTCAATTTGTTGACAATTATGATCTAAATATCTAGATAGGTAGTGCACAACATGAGTCAGGAGAACCCAAGCCCCAGTTTTTACCATGCAAACCAGATACTCTCACAACACTAAACCAAACCCCCTTTTTGTACCCTTCGCCCCAGTGTTATCATAAGTTATAATTTATATCCTCTGAGCTTCAAGTGGGGATCCCAATGATTATTCATCTATTCTAGAAAGAAGAAAAACACCTTTGGTAGATAGAAAATACGAATGGCGTTCCCTTGATATTAGGCAAGTTAAATAAAATTATTTGCACATTCCTTTTCTTCTGGTTTTTTAATCTGATAGGTTTTCCTCTTTGTTAGTACCTTGCAAATAGACAGTCAATTCCTTTGCTTCCATAATCTCTTGCTTGATCCATATTGGGTCATCACATTGCGAAAGGATAAGGCAGACAAAGTTCCACACTTTTTGTGCAGGTCAAAAGTTGTGGTTGTGGTGGTCCAAAGACTTTTACCCCAATGAAGAATGATACAATGTATTAAATAAACATATAACAATAATGAAAATGTTGGAGTTTGAGTTTGCTATGTTATGCATAGGGGAAGGCTTGCACCAGAGGGCTACCTTTTGAGAGTCATAGCCTCAAGGGTCATAGCTTATGGCAGTGGTCCAAAACTTAGTGAAGGCCCAAGAGCTAGTGTCAAGAGCCAAAGGTCTTTTCCTCAATGGCAAAAGGTTTGCAATCGAATGGTGAAAGTCCATTCAATTGATGAAAGAATCTTCTATGTGGGAAGTTGCTTTCAAACAGGTAACAACGTGAGACCTTACAAATCGCAATTTCTTACTCTCTCCTGAAGCAAGGGTCTTACTTGTAAGTCCCTAGGACAGGGGCTTAAGCTAATTTGCAGCTTCAGATCACCTCATTTGTTACAAGCAGAAGGCACTACTGTCAGTGCCTCTTGGCCTGGACCTTGGGCTTCACCCTCAATTCAGGGGGGAAGGCACTAACACCAATGCCTTCCCTATCCATAAAATCTAATCATATTTTGCCTTTGTTCTTTAAGGTAGAGGCACCTGATAACGTTAGTTCACCCTAAACTGGGGCCTACACGGGCCCTTAGAGCATCTCCAGTGGTGCTCAGGATGTGACCCTGGGAAAATATTTTTCACATCCAAGTTTAGTTATGTACTCTTTTGCAATCCCACCCATAAAACTGAAACTGGCACAGCAAAAGGTGGGGAACTACTAAGGGCAAACCACCTGGACGAAACATTACGATGGGCCAGTCAGAAACACCGAGCAGGAGTTAGATCATATTTATTACACTCTTTTCTGTAGGTGCACAGCGCTGCTGCGCAATTCACCAGCCACGGCAACACGCCCAATTATGTGGAGCCAAAATTATTTTCTTGAGCGAAACCTGCATACTTTGGATTTTCTTCATCTAATTTTGCTGTGCAGGATCACATTCCAAGCACCGCTGGAGATGCTCTTATAACTGTTCAAATCTTTTGGGAATCCAAAATTATTGTAATGAGCTGTTTAAAGATTTTTCAAAAGCCACACAATGTGACTGAAGTTTATGATTCAGAAACGGCCATCTCCTGTTTCCGATGACTTAAATTGTGATTTTAGATGATAACTTCTTTATAAAAGGTTCCTCGGTAAAACGGTCTAAAAAATAGGCACCTTAATTCTTAAAGGCTGGCTTTCCCCCTTCCCCCAAACGCTTTTCAAATAAAACTCATTTAATATCTCAATTTGAACACATGTGGCCTTGATTTTAGGACCCTCTTTAAACATATTAAAAACTTTCTTTTGAAGATATTAGGATCTTTGTTGGGTAACATTAAAATATTCATTTGAAGATTTCGGGGAATTACAGTACACACACCATTCAAAAGGGAGTCTACTCAACATTTAGAAAGACAGTATGATTTTTGTCAAAAATTCATAATTAATTTTTAAAAAGTTCAAAATTTTTACTTCAACTTATCAAAGAAAAATATGTGTAAAATGAAATGGAATTCTGATTTACTCAGACTGATTATTCTAACAGTTCTAGGTGCTCTACCTTAGGGTAATCTAGAGGTGACTAGGGGAAATTACTTTTGTAGCGCCTGAAAGGGTGGGGAGGAGGGGTGTGTCACGTCGTAAGGCCCCTTGGCAGGCTTGATTTTACTAATTTTCACTAAGTTTCAATAGGTCTTTACAGAGGGTAAGGCTCCAAACGCCCTCCAAAGGACAAAAACCCTTGGAGTACTTTACCCATGCAGTCTGTCCTGTTTGAAATTTTTTCTCGTTGGAGAAGTTGGTAAAAATTTACAATATGTATAATAATTATAGAGCAGAAAAATTAGTAAAAATAAATTGGCAATGGTGGTGAGGCACACCAAGGACAACCCGACTATGACAAGGTGATAGTATCAGAGCAGTCTAATTGGCTTTCAGAGGATAATGGCTGGGAGCATTTATGCCCTATTGGGTGATATTGTACCCCTTTTTCCCTGTGGTTCAAAACACACCCCAAAAGGCCACATTGAGAATGCTATCTGCCCTTTTTCTCTTCTTTTTTGATTTCCAGAAAACAACCACCCCCAAAAAAACTTCCACAAAACCTTAGCTATATACTTTCGACAGGCCAATAGGGTGATAGGGTGAAAAATATGTGATGAGGGTCATGCACAATGCATCCTAACAACCACTCTTTTTGCGAGTCATGCCTTTATATGGTGGATTCCTCATCCACATTAGGACTTCATGTGCCTTAAACAGACTATCCTCTTCCAAGAGAGAATTAGGTAAAGAGCCTTTATTCTTCCCATCTATATCACATTACTCTAACTTATGAAGTCCATGCCTAGCACCAACTCCACTCCCTTTAACTAAGATATATGATGTCATCTTTCATCTTTAACCCCCAAATTGTAGAGGCACATCCTGGCTTGCTTTGAAGTTGGGTGCAGCACACTATTGCAAAATGCACCTCAATGGGTGATTCAAGCTCCTTCAATGGTGTTCCATTTGCGTCATAAATTTTCTGGCACAAATGAGTGCAAGTCTCCTTGTTTCGGTTTGCAATATTTGGAATGATCCTCCCACCTTGTTGCAGTTGAAACATAATTCTTTGGGTTTCTAACTAGCTTCTCCTTTGAGATTAATCCCCTTTGAGGTCTTGAAAAAGAACATGAATAGAAAACCTATCAAAGGCAATATCTAGAGCAATCCATTAAGGGAAACAAATTTCTTTAATTCCTTATTTTGTGTGCCTACTTTGATGATGAAGATAAATGAACACCCACTACCAAATGATCAGAGACCCACAAAAACATGTGCATTATGCCAAAAATGGCATCTACGATTGGTCCTTTTTTATTGGACTAGTTGTTTAAGCCATTTGTAGTCAAATCAAACTTGTTATTTATGTTATTTTATAGTTGTTTATGCCATTTGTAGTTGTATAGGACTAGTAGTAGAATGCCATTTTTGGCATAGTGATGTTTGTTGCTTGTTGCTGGCATTTAGATGTAAGTTGGTTATAATATAATCACCAGAAAAAAAAATCTTTAAGAGAATTTTAATTTTACTAACCTAGAATAGTCAATTGCAATGAAAGTTTTTTCCTAAACCGATCTTCCTTCTTAACAACTTACTAAGTTGCAAACAAATTTGCCAACAATTTCCTAGGGTTGAAGGCATATCGCAATTGCAATGTTGTGAGTTTACAAAATTGCCATCAAGGAACACATAAGAGCTTGTTGTAGTTTTATTTTCCACAATTGGGATGAGGAAAAAATTATAAACTTCCATATCATAATTTTGTGGCACAAGCCTCAAAGGATTAATGCCAAATAATAACATATGAGGTTATAATGCTAAAAGACAAATTGAAAATAAAGATTTAGGCCTAAAACTCTTTGCATTTAGTATGCTTCCTTTGTTGTCATTTTAGCAAAAAAAATGTTATTTTTAGGTCATTTTGAATTTGGAAAAGGCATTTAAAAAGAGTTTGTGTGGTGAGGAGTTTATGTCTAAAAGTTGTACAAATATGCAAAAACCAATGCCAACTGGTGGGAAGTTGCACCAAGGATATTAGAAAGGAAAACCAATAAATAACAAATGAACTTGGAATGAAACAAAGGAAGATGAGCTCTACATCTAACCAAATGATATCTTGGATAACTGAATTATCCACCCCTCAATTCAAAAAGCAAAATATGAAATCTAAAACTAGTAATTACCCATCTAAAGCTAGGTCATCTATATAGGCCAAAACATGTAAATCAATGCTAGAGGTCTCAGATGATGGATATGGTGAGTCTATATTAGCAATAACTACCATTTGAGCTTTAACACATGAAGGCAAAATAGGGCCATAGATGGACTAAGCAAAAAGTCTTTGCACACAAAGAATGGTACGATGCATTTTTGAGGACTTAGAAAAAAACACATGTTTGTAAGAAATAACAAGAAGGCAATCAAAATCAATAATTGAAAGGAATGCAGAAACTTCAAAAAAAGATAAGCAAAACTTACTCACAATCCAAATGCCTCTTTGGTTTCTTCTTCATTGGTGAATAAGGATCCAAATTGTAAGTGGGTTTTTTATTTTATTGTAATTCATCTTGCTTCACCGATGGAAGCAGTGTCTCTCAAAACATCACAGGATCCACCTCAAGGATATGCCCACCAATAGCCTCACAAATATAGACAATATTACTTGTAAAAGGAATGGAATCCTAAAGTTAGAAAGATTATGAAATTGTACAATTCAAGAATGAAGACATTAATCATTGAGAAAGTTCACTTGTGGCAAAATCTAGATGGACAGTTGGGGGGGGGAAAATGTTTTGACCACGGCTTGAAAAATAAGAACATAAATCTTTTTAGCTCCTTTAAATGGTGCATTAAAGGCAAAGAGAATCATTGATATCTTCAAGTCCAATTTGAATGAACATCCTCCTCTAACACAAAAATCCCTTGAAGTGAGTAGGCACCTAGTCTTTGAAAAGGTCCTTGCAGTACATACTATTATCAAACTTGGGGTCTTGTTATATGAAAAGAAAAGAATGGGCAGGGAATGAATAGACCTTCCAAAGATGAGAAAAAAATAAAAATATCTTGACAAAGAAGATTAATTGGGCTTTAGATGCCTTGAATGAATTGTTGCAAGAAAACAAAAAAATTATGTGTGGGATCTAGAAATTACCTGAAGAGAAATCGTTTTGTGGGCTCCTTGCCCCCAAGTTGAAGTTTGAAGGATTTGGTATGTCAAATACCATCCTTTGACCTAAACTCCCTAAAAAATGCAATCTCCCACATAGCAAGCTTCTGTTATGTGATGTATTTTGATAGCAAAGAAAACCCATGTTAAGGTTGGATAGAGAGGCCAAGCCCCTTCATAGCTGATTGCATAATAGACTTAGCATCTGCCTCTAACCACATCAAGCAAACGATTAAAAAATGATAAATAAAATAGATGATTTACAGAACTTTGACACATGATGGATTTTACAACTTGTGAAATGATCTTAAAAATTGGAATAATAGAAAATTGAAATTATCATGTGGAATGAAATACAAATTTCCTATTGAGAATGTTTACATTAACATACAAGAAGAACATTAGAAAATAGATGACGAGCTAGGATGGACATACTTCCAGCATTGAAAGTAGAAGAAAAAGTAAATACATTATTTTTTTCACTTTAATAACGAAGTAATTTTGGTTATGAGAAACTTGGATTTATATTCTCCTACCAATATGTAATAAAAAACCCTAATTTTGTTACCAAAATTAAACAAATCATTCACTTAGATCCTAAACTACATAATTCCTAAACCCAATGTGATTCATGGGATGGAAGTACAATATAAGCACAAGCAAATATGATGGAAGCTAATGGGATGGAAGTCATATGGAAATTGGACTTATAGTAGTCTACTTTTGTTGTCAAAGTCAAATATTATTCTAGTGAAAAATTGATCAAGGAAGTCATTGGACAAAGCTCTAATGTACATGGGCTTGAGGGCTTTTGAGTGTTAGGGATAAGACAATTTTAGTGATGAATTGGACCTACTTTTGATGTCAAAAGTAGTCCAATTTGATCATGATAAACATTTTTTGAAAGATGGGGAGGAAATTCAATTATGAAAACTACTATTTTAATTTTTTAAAAATATACTAGAATTTGAAACTTGATATTTGAATTTGAAAATTGTTCAATGTCTAAAACATTATTTGAATTTCAAATTTTTGATTTGAATATGATATTTTTAATTTAAATTCAAAAAGGCTTATTTGATTTAAAATTGATATTTGAATTTTAAATTAATATTTTTGCATTCAAAAATTAGTATTTCAATTCAAAAAATTATTAATTGACTATAAAATGGACATTTTAGTTTCGATTTTTATATGAATATGAAAATTCAC
>Ga0116228_10000533_pt1 | contig 29201 bp, 28 predicted proteins | sample S1TSphfallax_2_FD_89694 | JGI IMG/M metagenome (GOLD analysis project Ga0116228, IMG submission 89694) | Host-associated microbial communities from peat moss isolated from Minnesota, USA - S1T2_Fc - Sphagnum fallax MG | ecosystem: Host-associated > Plants > Peat moss > Unclassified | place... | reverse complement strand
CCGCGGTACCGTCAAGCGCCTCGCGATCGCCATCGGCGCAACCGCATCCGGGGGCGAGACGACGGCGCCGAGCACGAGGCCGACCGCCCAAGGCATGTGCAGCAGCCAATGCATGGCGGCGGCGACCGTAAACGCGGTCCACAACACGCAACCCACCGCCATGAGCATGATGGCGCGCAAGTTCTTCTTGAAGCCCCGCCAGCTCATGCCGACCCCCGCTGCATAGAGCAGCGGCGGCAGCAAGAGCAGCAGCACGAAATCCGGATGCAGCGTGACGCGCGGAAATTTCGGCAGAAACGCCACGGCGGCGCCGACCGATACCAAGAGGATGGACTGCGGCACCCGCAGCCGCCGCGCGACGAGGCTGGTCAGGGCCGTCATGACGATCATCGCGAAAGCCACGAACAGGTTGAAGTCGTTGTTTGACATAGTGGCAGGATACTCGCCGCGGCAGGGCTCGCGAAGATCGCCGCAAGGCGGCTACAATACCGGCGGTTTTGAATCCATCCAGGTCGCGCGCGCGAATATCCAAACAAGGCGATCCATGAGTCCGTCCGTGCTCCAACGCATTGCGAGCGGCGATCAATCTGCCGTGCGCGTCTGCCTCGACGACTATGGTGCGCTCGTGTGGAGTCTCGCGCGGCGTTTGTCGCGGACCAGCGCGGACGCCGAAGACGCAGTTCAGGAGATTTTTCTGGACGTGTGGAAGAGTGCCGCGCGCTTCGACGCGTCCCAGGGTTCGGAAAAAATGTTTATCGCGATGATTGCCCGCCGACGCTTGATCGATCGCCTGCGCAAGACGAGCGCCGAGCCGCCCATGGAGACCGTCGAGGCCCTCGAGACCATCGCCTGGTGCGACCCGGGAACGGCTTCTCAGACTGCAAGCGAGGCGGAGCTCGCGACTCGCGCACTGCAAGAGCTCAGACCCGAACAACGTCAGGTGCTCGAATTGGGACTTCTGCACGGCCTCAGCCAGTCCGAAATCTCAGCGCGCCTGGGGCTGCCCCTGGGATCGGTCAAATCTTTGATGCGCCGCGGCCTGATCAAGATCCGCGAATACATGAATATCGACGCGCAGGGCGTCGCGGTGAGGACCTGATGGCCGGCATGGAACAAGCGCCGGAAGAGGTTCTCGATCTGCTCGTCAAGGAGCTGACCGAGGGCCTGACGCCGGAAGAACAACGAATCCTCGCGGCGGCGCCATCGGCGGCCACCGACGACTATCGTCGCGACCTGGAGATCACCGCGGCCGCCGTCAGCCTTGCGGCCGCGCCGACCGATGGTGAGCCGCTGCCCGGGGCGCTGCGCGAGCGGCTCGAGCGTGAGGCGCGGGCGTATTTTGCGGCCCAGACCGCGCCCGAGGCCAACGACGGCGGGCGTGATTCGCCGCGTGCCCTGAGCCTTGTGCCACCCGTGCCCGCAGCCGGTCCCGCCGACTACCGGCGCCGCGGGCCCGCGGCAGGATGGTGGGCCGCCGCCGCCTGCCTGCTGCTCGCCCTATACTCTTGGTATCGCACGCCGCAGACCGTCTTCATGCCGGTCGAGACGGTCCAGCGTGAGGTGCCGGCGCCCGAGCCGACGCCCGAGATGCAGCGCGCCGCCCTGCTCGCGCGGGCCGACACACTCAAGATTCCGCTCGGTGCGACCAAGGACCCGGGTGCCGCAGGCGTGACCGGCGACGTGGTGTGGGACGGCCGGGCACAACGCGGCTACATGCGTTTGGTCGGGTTGCGACACAACGACCCGAGTACGCAGCAATATCAAATGTGGATTTTCGACGGCGACCGGGACTCGCGCTATCCGGTCGATGGCGGCGTCTTCAATGTGCCCGCGGACGGCCGCGAGATCGTCATCCCGATCCACAACGTGATACCCATCCACAGCGCGAAGGCCTTCGCGGTCACGGTCGAGAAGGCCGGGGGCGTCGTCGTCTCGGCGCGCGACCACGTCATCGTGCTCGCGCAGGCGACCTAGCTGCTCGCGCGACCTTAAGCCGCTCGCGCGTCCTGTCCGGTCGCGCTACAACAGCGCGAGCTTGCGCTCCTTGAGTGAAGGTGGCGTCCATTGATAGATCCAGGTCTCGGTGAGCGGCCGCCCATGGATACGTAAATAAAGCCGCAAATCGATCGGTTCTACGCTGTCGTCCGGCGGCCGCACGTCGAACAGCGCGCGATAGCCGTTGAATTCCGGGACATAGTGCGCGGTCACATGTTCGGTCGCGCCGCGCGACGCCGTGATGACCGCTTCCACCTCCGCATCCTTCGCAAGTGCACCCAATTCGCCGCCGGCAAAGTCCACGGCGAAATGCCAGGAATAATACGAGCGCTTCAGACCCACCGTGCCGCCGATGCCCGTGCGTGTCGCCAGGGTTTGACCGAGCGGCGACGCGAAGGGCATTTGCGTGCCCCAATACAGGCGGTAACTGAACAACAGCTCCTGGCCGGGCTTCGGCTTCTCGCTCGGGTTCCAAAAGGCCACGATGTTGTCGAAGGTCTCGTCCACGGTCGGAATCTCGACCAGCTGGACCGCACCCTTGCCCCAGCCGCCATTGGGACCCGGGCGGGGCTCGACCCAGAGGCTCGGCCGTTTGTCGTAATAGACGCCGTCGTCCTGGTAATGGTCGAAGTTGCGATCCCGTTGCAGCAGCCCGAAGCCGCGTGGATTGTCGTCGAAGTACGAATTCAGGTGCAGCTGCGCCGGGTTCACGAGCGGCCGCCAGATCCACTCGCCGGCACCGGTCCACAGCGACAAACCGTCCGAATCGTGGATCTCCGGCCGCCAATCGTTCGCACCGCGCCGGTCGTTCTCGCCGTAGAAGAACATGCTCGTCAGCGGCGCGACGCCGAAACGTTCGATCGGTTTGCGCGGATAAAAGGCGGCGTCGACGTCCTGTATCTGGGTGCCGCCCGGCGCGATCGTGATGCGCAGCGCACCGGCGACACTGGGCGAATCCAGCAACGCATAGAGCGTCAAAGTCCCCGCATCCTTGGTCGGTCTTTCGAACCAAAATGCCGTGAACCGCGGGAATTCCTCAGGGCTCCCCAAGGCAGTGTCGACCGCCAGCGCGCGCGTCGACAGTCCGTATTGGCGCGTGTCACTGCCGACCGCGCGCCAGTAAGCGGCGCCCAGGAAGGCGGCGACATCGGCTTTCCAGTTCGTCACGAACTGGACGCGGAAGCCGGCGAAACCCTGTTGGTCCTTCATCGCGGCCGGATCCACGCCGCTCTGTTCGAAGTCGAACATCGACGGGTCGTAGCTGATCTCGTGCGCGATGCCGTCGGCGACTTCGAACATGCGCACCGGTTCGGTGAAGCCGCGACCGACGTGAAAGAACTGGATGCGGAATGCGTAGCCGTCGTCCGCCCACAGCGCGTGATCGGCACGGAAGCGCAGCGAGTTATATTGATCGTAGCTGAGCTTCGCAAGCGCCGCCGGCAGCGCGTTCTTCGGCGCCAGGTACAGATTGCTCGCGAGCCAGCGGGCCTGCCCCTTGATCCAGGCGAAATCGAAGGCCTGTGGTGCGGCACCGACCGCGGGCATTTGCGCACCCCAAGACAGATTGACATGCGCGAGCTGGCCGGCAGCCAGCACCAATGCGGAACGCAAAATTTCCCGTCGGCGAAACATTGAGTCGTCCTCGGTCAGTTCAAATGATGTAAGCCGGCTTCGGTGCATCCGGCAGCGCGGCGAGCCGCTCGAGCAATGCGCCGTTACCCGCGAGCTGTACACGTTCGGGCGCGGTGAGCCAGCCGAGGGCTTCCTCCAAGGTGCGCGCCTCGAACAGCTTTTGTTCGGCGGTCAGGGCGTGAGGATCGGGCTGGCCGCGCGGAGTTGCAGGCTTGCCGAGATTGCCGTGCATGTGGGCCGTGCGTGCCTCGAGATTGCGGGCGAGAAAATACAGGCCATCGTCCGGCAGCGGCTCGGCGGCGGCGATCAACGCCTGACGCCGCTGCACCAGCGCCGGTTGGGCACTCTCCTCGGGCGTGCGCAACAGGGCGACGCGTGCGAGCGCCCAGCCGATCGTCTCGCTGCCGCTGGCTCGCGACAGCAGCACCGACAGGAACAGGCCGAGCAGCGCCGGGGAGACCCAGATGAGCAGGGCGGGTGCGAGAAACCAAACGACCGCCGCGGTGACGCAGGCGATCAGCACGTGCCGCTTGTGGAAGGACCAGGCCTCCGACCAGGAGCCACCGCCGTCGCGCCTCTGCGGTTTCCAGCCCGAATCGCGTCCCATGAGAATCTCGAACACGTAGCGGCTTTGGGTCAACATCAAGATCGGGGCATAGAGCGCCGACAGGATGATCTCGAGGATCACACTCGCGCAGATGCCGATCACACCGCCGGCGCCGTCGCGGATACGCTTCGAGAGCAAGGCACGCACGAGCCCGAGCATCTTCGGCACGAGCAGCACGACCATGCTGAACCAGAACAAAGCCATCATCAGTTCCGTGTCGAATCGCGGCCAGGTCGGAAACAATTGGAAATCCTGGCTGAAATACTCCGGCCGAATCAGGCGCGCCTGCAGGGTCAGTGCGAAGCCGAGCGTCAAGAGCAGCAGCCACAGGGGCGACGACAGATAGCTCATGATGCCGATGCCGAGATGCAAGCGGCTCGTCAGCCTCAAGCCGGACGAACCGATGATCTTCGTATGCTGCAAATTGCCCTGTGCCCAGCGACGATCGCGCACCGCGATGTCGATCAAGGACGGCGGCGACTCTTCCCACGAACAGCCGAGTTCGGTCGTCATGCGGACTTTCCAGCCGGCGCGACGCATCAGCGCCGCTTCGACGAAATCATGCGAGAGCACATGTCCGCCGAAGGGCTTGCGCCCCTTGAGCTGCGGCAGCCCGCAACTGGCCGCAAATGCCGCGATGCGGATGATCGCGTTGTGTCCCCAGTAGTTGCAGCTGTCGCCCGACCAGGCGGCGAGTCCCCGGGTGATCACCGGTCCGTAGACGCAGGCGGCGAACTGCTGCAAGCGCCCGAAAAACGTACGCGCACCGATCAGCTGCGGGGCCGTCTGCAGGATGCCGAGTCCGGGATCGGCCTGCATGCTCTGTGCGAGGCGCAGCAGCGTCGGCGCATCGATCAGGCTGTCGGCGTCGAGCACGATCATGAACTCGTAGCGGCCACCCCATCGTTTGACGAAATCCTCGATGTTGCCCGACTTGCGTGCGACGTTCTGCCACCGTCTGCGATACCAGACCGCAACCCGGCCCGCGAGCGCTTGGCGCAGTCGATCCACGCTGACGGTTTCCCGAATCCAGGCGTCGGCATCGGTCGAGTCCGAGAGCACGACGATCTCGAAGCCCCGATGCGCATCGAGCGCGATCAAAGCCTCGGCCATCGCTTGCAGCGCAGTCATGGTGCGACGCGGATCCTCGTTGTAGATCGGCATCACGAGCGCCGTCAGCGAGGTATTGGCTGCGGGGTCCGCGTCCGGTACGCGCTCGCGGCGCTTCGAGGCGCCCGCGAGCACCGAGCCTGCCGAAAATGCGATCCAGCTCAGGGAGACCGCGAAGAAGAAGATCATGAGTCCCTGCAGCAGCGTCATGCTGGCGAAGCGCACGACCTGCAGCATCTGGTACGTGCCATAGGCGCTCACCCCCAAGGTGACGGTGATCAAGATGCAGCGCGCGAACAGCACGGCGGCCGAGATCCGGACGCGCTCGCGCCGCGGCGGTACCCGCCGCAGATCCTGCGGCGGCATCGGCGCGGGCGAGTCCGGCGGCATGCCGCCGACGCCCCCGCTACCGCCCGCCGGCAGTGTGATTGCCGAGCCCAGCGGTCGGTCGAGTGTCAGCTTGCGGTCCATCGATAAAGCCATGTTTCGGTGAGAGGGCGATTGTCACGCATGACACGCAAGCGTAACTCGATTAGGTCCGCGCCGTTCGGATCGAGTTCGAAACTTGCCCGCAAGCCGTGGATACCCGGATTGGGCAGCAACATGACATTCGAGATCCGACCGGCCGAGGCGCCGAGATCGACGCGCAGGCCATCCGTCTGTTCGCCCGCGCCGGTGAAATCGATTTGGAAGACGCGCCTGCGGCCGTCGACGCTCGCGCCCGAGCGCGTTGCGATCGTCATCCCCATGCCGTCTGGCAGCTTCGGCATCGCGAGCCAGCCCATATGGTAGGCGAAATGCACCGGTCGGCCCGGGGACAAGGTGGCGGCCGGGCGAAAAAAGGCGACGATGTTGTCGTTCGTCTCCCGGCCCGAGGGGATCTCCACGAGCTCCACGGAGCCCGGACCCCATTCGCTGCGCGGTTCGATCCAGGCGCTGGGACGCCGTTCGTACTGCGCATCCAAGTCTTCGAAATCGATCTGGCCCCGCGAGCGCTGGATCAGGCCGAAGGCTTGCGGCGGCTCGCTCGTGAACGTCGAGACCTGCAGTTTCGCCGGATTGGCCAACGGCCGCCACAGATGCTCCCCGCTCTTGGTCGTGATCTGCAATCCGTCGGAATCGTGGACCTCGGGCCGATAGTCGTCCAGACGGCCGCGATTGGTTTCGTCGAACAAGAACATCGAGGTCAGCGGCGCAATACCGACGACATGGAGATCGACGCGCGGGAACAAGGTCATATCGACGTCGACCGAAGTTTCCGGCCCGGGCCGCACCGTGAATCGGTAAGCACCCGTGGTCGACTCACTGTCGAGCAGCGCATACAGGACGAGTTCGGTCGCCCCGCGGCCGGGCCGCTCGATCCAGAAATGCGTAAAGGCCGGGAATTCCTCGCCGGACGGCTCGGCGGTATTCAAGGCCAGGCCGCGACCCGAGAGGCCGTAAACCTCGTTTTCCGCGACCGCCCGAAAATAGCTGGCACCTTGGAAGACCAGGAACTCGTCCCAGACTTTGCTGGTATTGATCCGGCTGCGAATCCGGAAGCCCGACAGAGGCAGCGGCGACTTGGGCGGCGGTGGCGTCACGCCCGGTCCGAACAGGAACATGTCGGCGGTCGCGACGAGGTCGATGAATTGGCCGCGCTCGAGCGCCGAGACGGCGACGGGCGTCTGGAAATTGAATCCGAGCGGCAACAGATCGAGCCTGAAGGGCAGGTCGTCGTCACGCCAAATATCGTTGTCGGTATTGAAGCGCAGGCCGCGATACTGGTCCGGTGAGAGCCGCTGCAGCCACGCCGGCATCGTGCCGCGCGGCGGCACATACGCCGTTGCGGCACGCCGCTTCGCTTCCGCCAACACGTTGTTGAACGTAAATTCGTAAGTCGGTGTGGCCGGTACGGGCGCACGCACGGCCGCCGCCGCGGCGGCGGCCGCGGAACAGAGCAGGGCGAGTCCCCAGCAGACAGACATCAGACGCAAAACCGGCAAGGCAAAACCCCATTCAGCCAAGACCGGCCGCATGATCCCGTGTGACGAGCCGCACATTCCACTGCCGCAGTTCAGCGACAGGCCCCCGCATCGTTAGCCGACTACCATGATCAAAGCGACCGTCCCTGTCAACGGTCCGAAGCCGACCGATACCCACCTGGTATAGTGTTCGGTCATGACTCTCAAGGAACCGCAATGCGCCGGGGCCGTGTTCATGGTGCATCCGGCGCGCTTTGGGTTCAACCCGGAGACGGCCGTCTCGAATGCTTTCCAACAGGTGCCGCAGCCCGGCGCAGCCGCGAGCCACGCCACCGCGGTCGAGAATGAATTCGCGGCGCTGGCAAGCGCGTTGCAAGCGGCCGGGGTGCGCGTGATCGTCGGCGAAGATACGCCTTGGCCGGTCAAGCCCGACGCGATCTTCCCCAATAATTGGGTGAGTTTCCATCACGACGGCACGGTCGTGCTCTATCCGATGCTCGCGCCGAATCGACGCCTGGAACGGCGCGATGAATTGATCGACGCGGTGCGTCGCGCCGGGCCGTACCGGATCACGCGCACGATCGACTTGAGCGGCCACGAACGCGAGGGCAAGTATCTCGAGGGCACCGGCAGCTTGGTCCTCGATCGCAGCGCGCATGTAGCCTATGCCTGTTTGTCGCCGCGCACGGACCTCGACGTGCTCGGCGACTTCGCCCGGCAACTGGACTACGAACTCGTGGCCTTCGAGGCGGTGGACGCGCAGGGTGTGTCGATCTACCACACGAATGTCCTCATGTCGGTGGGCACGCACTGCGCCGTCGTTTGTGCCGCCTCGATCCGTACGCCGCAACATCGCGTTGCGGTGAGCACGAAGCTGCGGGCTACGGGTCGTGAGATCGTCGAGATTTCCCTCGAGCAAATGCAGTGCTTTGCCGGCAACGTGCTCGAACTCGCCGGTGCTGACGGACCGCTGATCGCCCTGTCGACGACCGCGTGGGCATCGCTTGTGCCCGCGCAGCGGCAGATGCTCGAACGCCACGCAAAATTGCTGCCGGTCGACGTGCCGACGATCGAACGCATCGGCGGTGGCGGCGTCCGTTGCATGCTCGCCGAGGTGCATCTGCCGGCGCGCGGCTGAAGCCGGTACTGATGTCATAATGGTCGCATGCTCGAACTTGGCCTGAAGGCGACAATCGCGTATTTGATCGGCGCGCTGCCCGGCAGCCTGGTCCTCGGCCGTCTGCGCGGCGTCGATATTCGTGCGCTCGGCAGCGGCAATGCTGGTGCGACGAATGCCTTGCGGACCCAGGGCAAGTGGTTTGCACTCGCCGTGCTCGTATTCGATATCGGCAAGGGCGTCTTGGTCGTCTACTGGTTACCGCCCGCGTTCTTTCCGGGTGTGGGTATCGATCCAGCGGTGTCGCGCACCTGGCTCAACCTCGCCTGCGGTCTCGCCGTGATCGTAGGTCATGTCTATCCCGTCTGGTACGGCTTTCGCGGCGGCAAGGGTGCGGCCACGGTCGTCGGCGTCGTTGCGGCTCTGGAGCCGCGTCTGTTGGTGCCGCTCGTTGGCGCCTGGTTGCTGGTCTTGGTGTTCTCGGGGTTCGTGAGCCTCGCGACCATGGTGGCCGGCATAGCGCTGGTTGCCGCGATCTGGTACCTGGTGCCCGGCAACCTGCCCTTGCTGGCGTTCGGCAGCGCACTTGCGGTCTTCATCGTGTTCACACATCGCAGCAATATTGCCCGGATCTGGGCCGGCAAGGAAAATCGCGTGCGCCGATTATGGCTTCTTCGACCGCGGAGCGTTTAGTCCACCCCGCGCTGCTCGTCTTGCTCGCCGACGGGCGGCTGCGATCGGGACAGGACCTGGCAGCGGAACTCGGCGTCAGCCGGGCGGCGATCTGGAAGGCCGCCGAGCGTTTGCGCGCGCACGAGATCGCGATCTGCGCGCAGCCTCGCCGTGGCTATCGACTGGCCCGGCCGGTCGAACTCCTGGATGCCGGCAGGATGCACGCCGAACTCTGCGCCACATCGCAATCGGCGCTGCGTCGGCTCGAACTCTTGTTCGAGGTCGACTCGACCAACACGCGTCTTCTGCAACTTGGCTCCCCGCCGTACGGCCATGCCGATGCCTGTCTCAGCGAATTGCAGGCTGCGGGGCGGGGGCGCCGTGGCCGCCGTTGGGTCGCACCGTTCGGGTCCGGCCTCGCCATGTCGCTGGCCTGGAGTTTTCGCGATGCGACGCGCGATCTGCCGGCCTTGAGCCTCGCGGTCGGTGTCGCTGTGACGCGGGCACTCGCCCGCGTCGGTGCGCACGACATCCGGCTCAAATGGCCGAACGATTTGTGGTGGCATGATCGCAAGATCGGCGGCGTGCTGCTCGAGTTGCGCGCCGAGGCGGGCGGCCCGGGGCACGTCGTGATCGGCATCGGCCTGAACGTTTCTTTGGCGCCCGAAGCCCGCGCGGCGATCGAGGCGGCCGATACGCGGGGTGTCGCGGTCGCCGCCGTCGCCGATGCCTGCGAGAACCCGCCATCGCGCAATCGCATCGCCGGTGCCACACTCGACGAGCTATTGCGTATGCTCACGGTCTTCGAGCGAGAGGGTTTCGCGCCGTTTCGTGAGGCTTGGTCCGCGCTCGACGCGCTGCGCGGGCGCGCGGTGCGGGTATTGCTCGGCGAGCGGACCCTCATTGGACGGGCGCAGGGAATAGAGCTCGACGGGGCGCTATGCGTCGAAGTCGAGCGCAATCTGCACCGCTTCGTATCCGGCGAAGTGAGTTTGCGCTTGGAGGAAGCAGCGACGTGACCTATCTGAAGAGCCTGGTGTTCCTGCTCGCGCTGGGCAACGCAGTCTATTTCTTGTGGGCGCGCGGTATCGCGACACCGCAAAACTCCTTCGTCGAGGCATCGGCCGCGAAGACGCTCAAGCTGGTCTCGGAGTCACCGGGTCCGGTGGCCAGCGCTGCGTCCGGCGCCGGGAACGGCGCCGCGAATGTCGGCGCGAATGTCGGCGCCGGCGACGCTGCGGCCAAGGCGGCGGCGGCCAGCGCCGCGATCGTCGCCGCGCAGACGCCTCCGCCCGGACCACCGCCCGCTCTGCTGCACGACGTGAAGCGCTGTATCACGGTCGGGCCCTTCCCGGATGTCGCCGAGGCAGCGCACGCCGCCGCCACATTGCGTAGCGGCGGCTACGAACCCCGGCAACGCGTCACCGAGGGCGAAGTCTGGGCCGGTGTCTGGGTCTATCTGCCACTGCCTTCCACCGCGGCTGCGACCGAGCAGATTCACGCCAAGCTCAAAGCGGGCGGCATCGATGATGCACTCGAGATGCCCGGACCGAATGACAAGCCGGTGATCTCGCTCGGCTTGTTCAGCGAGCCGCACCGTGCCCAGTTGCGGGTCACACAAGCCCAGGCTTTGGGCCTCAATCCAGGCGTGGCTGACCGCACGCGTGCCGGCGACGTGTACTGGGTCAACATCGACTTGAAGCCGACCGACAGCCTCTTGAATCCGGCCGACTTGCAAAGCGAAAGCGGGCGTATCGTCCGCCTCGAGGTCAAGGCCTGTCCGGTCCCCGAGGGCCCCGCTTCATGACTGCAAATGGCCGTCAATCGAGCATTGCCGTGTTGCGTACGCTCGGCGCGGTGCTCGCGTACGGTTTTCTCGCGGCCTTCGTCGTCCTGATCTCCTTGCAGCTCTACCATTGGTTTCGTGACGGCGAGTGGACGCACATCGGCATCACCGATGGTCTGCGCGGCATACTTGCATCCTGCTGCGTGAACGAGGCCTCGACGGGTTCGATCGCCGCGTTCGTGCACTGGCTCGACGCACCGACCGATTGGCTCGGTTGGCACAAGGTGCTCGAAGTCATTCCGGCATCGATCGGTTTATTCGCGCTGAGCGTGCTCGGAAATTTCATGTTCATCTATGGCAGCGACCGCCTCCAGGATCAGCGCGGCGATGGCCCTGACCCTGTCGCATGAATGCGCCCGGCCGCGCCATGAAACTCACCGCGCTTTTTTAGTGAACTTGGCTCGTGAGCGTCTTGCTCTCTTTCGCGACCAGCCAATCGACCAAGGCGATCAGCTGATCGGCGCCGCCCGCCGATTGAGCCGTCAGCCGGTACTTGCCCGCGACGACGATGGTCGGCGTGCTGTCGGCTTGGTAGTTGACGATCAGCTGATCGGCAGTGCGGGTCTGGGTGTAAACGTCGAAACTCTTGGCGGTGTCCAGGAAAGTCTGCACCGGGATGCCCGTCGTGTCGTGATAGAAACGCGCCGCATCGGCGATCGATGGCTGCGGATCCTTGAGGCGATGGGTGGTCGGATCGAAGGTCGCCAATTGCCCCGTCAACCAGACCGCGTCGAACATTTTGTCGTGCGCTTTGGCGGCCACCCCGAGCGCCTTGGCCGTGTAATACGCCGTTTGGAACATCGGCCAATCCTCGGCCGGATTGAAGGCCGCGGCGACATAGTCCACGACCGCATTGGCCGGCAGACTTTTTTCCAGCTTGTGCATGGTCGGCAGGAAGGCGTTGCAGGCCGGGCAGCCATACGAAAACACTTCCGTCACCTCGACCTGGCCGCGCGGCAAGGTCGAAGGCTTGGGCACCGGCACGGCGAAGTAGTTGACGCCCTCGCTCCACTGCGTTGCAGCGTGGGTCAACGTGATAGAACTCAGGAGCAACAGTCCCAGCGCTAAGGCGCGGCGGCGCAGATTCATCATGCGATTGTCCTCGGAGTGCGGTGCATCTACGCCAAGTATCCTACGGCGGCCGCGAGACCGTCTACTCCGCAGGGTGATCGAGACGGCCTTCAGAGGTCCGGGTTCGGGCCCTATAATCGTCACCCGATTCGTCCCTTTGGAGGCCCGGATGTTCCCGCCGCGATGCTTGTTCCTCGTCCTTTTGTTCGCCGCTGCTTGCGCGCGCGCCGCGGAGTGCCCGGCCTATCTCAACCATGATTTCAAGAAGCTGCACTCCGAGGAGACCGTGAACATTTGCAAGGCGTTTCCGGGGCGGCCGCTACTCATCGTCAATACGGCGAGCCATTGCGGTTACACGCCGCAGTTCAAGGGACTGGAAACACTATACGAACGCTATCGACAGCGCGGACTCGTCGTCGTCGGCTTCCCTTCGGACGATTTCCAGCAAGAGGCCCGGGATGAAGCGGAGACCGCGCAAGTCTGCTACGTCAACTTTGGCGTGACCTTTACGATGCTCTCGCCGCTGCCGGTCAAAGGGCCGGCGGCAAATCCGGTATTTCGCGAGCTCATCCGGCAGAGCGGTCACGAGCCGTCTTGGAACTTCAACAAGTACCTGGTTTCGCCACAAGGCAAGGTCGCGGCTTATTACGACAGCGACGTCACGCCGGAATCTCAGGAATTGGCAGATTCCGTGGAGACCCTGCTGCGTTGATCAGTGTTTGGGCTTGCGAAACCGGAGCACGAAATTGTCCGCTTCGCCGACGGCCAGATACCGCGCCTTGTCCTTGTCTCCCTGCGACAAGGTCGGCGGCAAGGTCCACACGCCGTCCACCCAATCCTTGGTGTCTTTCGGATTCGCGTCGATCTCCGACGACCCGACAAGGCGGAAGCCCGCCTTCTTGGCCAACGCGATCGCATAATCTTGGCGCACGTAACCGTCTTTGGCTTTTGGATCCTGCGGGCGGTCGTTGCGTCCGCGATGCTCTTCGACACCTAAGATGCCGCCCGGCTTCAGGGCTTTGAAGCACGCCGCCAGCGCCTCGGCCGCGTAACCACCGTCCATCCAATTGTGCAGGTTGCGAAACGTCAGAACCAAATCGGCGGATCCGGCGGGCGCAATCTCATCGTGAGCCAAGCCCAGTGTCGTCTCATGAATCGTACCGAAGCGATCCTTCCCGGCGGCCACGCGGGCGCGCCAGCGCGCGATACCCTCGTCTTCGTCCTTATCGCCCGCGGGCGGCAAGGCCACGTAATAGGTACCTTTGGACGCGAGATACGCGCCGAGGATTTCGGTCCAATAGCCGCCGCCGGGCCAGAGTTCCACGACCGTATCGGTCGGTTTGAGACCGAAGAAACTGAGTTCGGCAACCGGGTGCCGTGCGCCGTCGCGGGCCACGAACGCCGGCGTGCGCGCCGGGTCGGCGACCGCCGCTGCCAGTGCCGGATCGACCGGCGATGAAGGAACCGCCTCGGCGCGCGCCACCCAGGCGCACGCGCAAAGGACCAGCAAGGCGAGAGAGGCTCTGTGTTGGCGCATGCCGTCTATGTATCATGTTATGTCCCGTCGATACAGGGCCGCCAAGGGCTCGCCGGCATTCGGGACCAGAAAAGCTTATGAGGTCGATGATGAAAAACCGGGTGCACACGACATTGCTGATTGCGCTGCTCGCCGCCGCGACACTGGCTGCGCGGGCCGATGACGCCGCGGTCTCGCCGCTCGAGACCCAAGCCGCTGCCGCTGCGACTGCCGCCGTCGCCCGCTTGGGCGTACCGCCTGCAGTGCGAGAGAGCATACTCAGCATCGATCCGGAGCGTATTCGCGCCCACGTGCGCTTTCTCTCGGACGATTTGCTCGAAGGTCGCGGGACCGGGGCGCGCGGTGGCGATATTGCCGCCGAATACATTGCCGCGCAGTTCGCGCTCGACGGGCTCGCGCCCGCGGGCGACGGTGGCAGCTACCTGCAGAAGGTGCGTTTCACGGGCGTGCACACGCTGCCTGCGACGACCGCCGTCCTGCAGCCGGCACAGGGTGAGGCGATCCCGCTGCAGCTCGGCAGCGACTTCGTCACCAATAACCAGACCCAGACCGGCAGCATCGACGTCGATGCACCGATCGTCTTCGTGGGCTATGGCATCGACGCGCCCGAGTATCGCTGGGACGACTTTCGCGGCATCGACGTCAAAGGCAAGGTGCTGCTCCTGTTCGTCAACGAGCCGCCGTCCACGGATCCGAAATTCTTCAAGGCCGAGGCGATGACCTACTACGGCCGCTGGACCTACAAGTTCGAGCAGGCCGCACGCAAAGGCGCCGTCGGCGTATTGATCGTGCATCGGACCGATCTCGCGAGCTACCCCTGGGACGTGGTGCGTAACTCCTGGAGCGGGGAGGAAGTGTACTTGGCCGACGACAGCGACCCGAAACTCGAGGCTGCGTCGTGGATCCAATGGGACGTGGCCCGCAAGCTCTTCAGCGCCGCAGGTGCCGACATCGATCGGCAATTCGCGCTGGCCGGCACCCGCAAATTCACGCCGCGCGAGCTGCCGGTGCGTTTCAAGGCGCATATCGTGAGCAGCGTGCGACCGTTCGAGTCGAACAACGTCATCGCCATGGTCAAAGGCACCGATGCCGGGCCCCCGAGGCAGGCCGTCGTCTACAGTGCGCACTACGATCACCTCGGCATCGACCCGGCGCGTAGCGGCGACAATATCTACAACGGGGCGGTGGATAACGGCACGGGCTGCGGGATCCTGCTCGAACTCGCCCGCGCCTATGCGGCTTCGGCCGCGAAGCCGCCGCACCCGGTGTTGTTCGTCTCCGTGACCGCCGAGGAAAAGGGCCTGCTCGGCTCCAATTATTGGGGCAAGCACTTGCCGATTGCAGCGGCGGACATTTCTCTCGACCTCAATTTCGACGCGGTTCCGCCGATTGGCCTGCCGGCATCCGTGAACGTGACCGGCGCGGAACGCACGACCTTCTATCCCACCGTGGCAAAGACCGCGGCCGCTTTCGGCTTCGAGATTCAAGCCGATCCGGAACCGGGAGCGGGGCACTACTATCGTTCCGATCATTTCAGTCTCGCGCGCGCCGGCGTGCCCGCGTTCTCGATCAACACAGCCTTGAAGTGGGTCGGTCATCCGCCCGAATGGGGCAAGAGCCAGGCCGAGGAATACACGGCCAAGCACTATCATCAGCCGAGCGATGAATATCGTGCCGACATGGATTTCTCCAGCAACGCGGCGCTGGCCCAGTTCGGTTACGCGCTCGGCTGGGAGGCGCTGACCGCGCCCCAGACCGTCGAGTGGTTGAACGGCGATGAATTCGCAGCGCGCCGGTTGCGCAGCGAGTCCGAGGCGCACTGACCGACGAGGCGTACGCGGGCCGAGTGCGTCGCCCGATCACTCCGCCAGACGGGATTTCTGCGCCAGATCGCCGCGCCATAAATAGAGCGCGAGCAAGGGCTCAGCACGCGTGCGCATCGCGTGCGGCTCCTCGCTGCGATGGTGGATCACGGTGCCGGCAGCATGGCTGCGCCAGACCGTATCGCCTTGCTGCCATTCGGCGGTTCCGATCAGCGGCAGATAGATCTCCTCCGCGGCGTGTCGATGCCGCGGATAAAGCGTATCGGGTCCGAGCAATAAGAACCCCGAGGCGAGGCGGTCGCTGTACCGCGGCCCGTTCAAGCCGAGTATCTCGGTATAGGCGTAGTTTTCGAGGAAGTCCGCGCTCAACTCCAGCGCCGTATAGGTCTGGCGCCAGGCGAGTGTCGCTGCCGAGCGCAGCAGCGCCTCGATGAGTTCCGGGGCGACCCGCGGCACACCGCCGGTGATCGTTGCCAAACAGCGCAAGACGGGAAGCGTCGCCGGCTCCACGGCCCGCGAACTCGGCATCGCCGGCCAATCCGCGAGGAAGGAATTTACGAGCGGCATGGCCAGTGCTCGCAAAGCGGTACGGGCGGCATCCGCGAGATCGACGGTCGAGGTGTTCATGGCGGCGCCTGGGCCCGTGACGTTGCATGATTGCGGCGATACCGAGATCATACCTCCATGGGTCCCTCAGTAGATTCGATCGTTCCCGATGAAGTGCTGCCGAGCGCGGCGGCCGTCGTGGTCATCGGCGGCGGCATCATCGGTGCCTCGGCGGCGTTGAGCCTCGCCGCGCGCGGCATCGCGGTCGTGCTGTGCGAGAAAGGACACATTGCCGGGGAGCAATCCAGCCGCAATTGGGGTTGGTGCCGTCAGGCGGGACGCGACGAGCGTGAAATGCCCTTGATCGTACAAAGCCTGGCGCTTTGGCGCGGAATGAACCGGGTGACGGAGTGCGAAACCGGCTTTCGCGAGTGTGGCTGCCTGTACATCGGCGACACGGAGGCGGACGAACGGTACTACGAGGCCTGGCGCGCGATGGCGGCTCCCTACGGTATCGGTACGCGTCTCGTCCGCGGGGCGGAGCTTGCCGCCTTGATGCCCGGCGCGACCCGGACTTTTCGCTGCGGGCTATATGTGCCGACCGACGGCTGCGCCGAGCCGCAACGAGCGGCGCCGGCGATTGCACGGGCCGCGCAGCGCCACGGCGCGATCGTCATGAGCCAATGCGCCGTCCGCGGCTTGGAGCGTGCGCGTGGCCGCGTATGCGGTGTCGTGACCGAACGCGGGCCAATTGCCTGCGATGCGGTAATCCTCGCCGGTGGGGCCTGGTCCAGCTTGTTTTGCGCGAGCCTCGACGTGCGCCTGCCTCAGCTGAAGGTATTGTCATCCGTGATGCGCACGGCGCCGCTCGTAGGCGGTCCAAACACTTGCGGTTACTCGAGCGAGGTCGGCTATCGCAAGCGACTCGACGGTGGTTACACGCTCGCGAAGGGATCCGGTTACATCGTGCCGTTGGTTCCCGATTCGTGGCGTTATCGGCGCGAATTCTGGCCGACGATACGCAAAGAAGCGACTGCCCTGCAACCACGCTGGAACGCCCAATCGACGTTCGAACTCCGTACTCCGCGCCGTTGGGCTCTGGACCGGCCAAGTCCGTTCGAAGCGCGGCGCGCGCTCGACCCGGCTCCGAATGCGCGCCTGAACCGGCAAGCACTGGCTGCGATGCGAAGCCTGTTTCCGGCATTCCAGCGCGCGCACGTCGTGCAACAGTGGGCGGGTTACATCGACGTCACGCCGGATGTGATTCCCACGATCAGCCCAATTGCGTCAGTGCCCGGCTTGACCGTAGCCACCGGCTTTTCAGGCCATGGCTTCGGTATCGGGCCGGCCGCCGGCCGTCTGGCCGCGCAACTGGCGACCGGTGATACCCCGTCAGCAGACCCCGCGCCGTTCCGACATGAGCGCTTCAGCGATGGTTCACCGATCGTGCTCGGCCCGGAGCTTTAGCGCATGACCGAGATCAAGCAGCACGCGAGGATTGCCGGCGCCTTGTATTTCTTGGTGCTGCTCATCGCGCCCATCGGGCTCGTTTACGTGCCCGGCAAGTTGTACGTCCGCGAAAATGCCGCCGCAACGGCCGAGCACATCAGAACTTCCGCATGGCTGCTGCGCATCGGCATCTCGAGCGAATTGGTTCACGAAGTCCTCTGGGTGTTCGTGGTGTTGGCGCTTTATCGACTGCTCAAGCCGGTCAATGAAAATCATGCGCGGCAGATGCTGATTCTCGGCGCGCTGGTTTCTGTGCCGATCGTGTTTCTGAACGTAGTCAATGAGATTGCCGCCATGCTGCTCGTCAGCGGGGCGAGCTTTCTCGCGGTTTTCAATCGGGAGCAACTCGACGCCCTCGCATTGCTGTTCTATCGCTTGCATGGTCAAGGCCTCAATGTCGCCTCGATCTTCTGGGGGCTGTGGCTTTATCCGTTCGGAGCGCTCGTCATTCGCTCGGGCTTCATTCCGCGTTTTCTGGGATTTCTGCTGATCATCGCCGGTACCGGCTATGTCGTGAGCTCGTTTACGACCTTGCTGCTGCCCGCGTACGAAGGTCCTGTGGACAGGATCGCGGCCGTACTCGAATTCGGGGAGCTGCCGATCATCATTTGGCTGCTGATTTGGGGGGCGAGGACGCCGACGGCGATCCAAGCGGAGGTCTAGGCCACCGCCCGGGGCGCCGTCCCGGAGTCGCTCGAAATCCAGCCTAGTCGCCGCCAGACTGCCGTGGTTGCTACAAAACTCGCGACCAAGGGGCCGTCGGAATCGCGGCACAGGGTGTCGATCGGCGCGATCTCGAGCTCAGCCGCACACCGAGCGATGGCCTCTGCCGACACGGTCACCGCGGAGCCCTTGAGGGTATGCGCTAACGCCCTGACGGCGTCCGCGTCGGGAACCTCGAGCGAGGCGGCAATCTGCGACAGGATCTCGGCCGCGGATTGCACGAACAAAGTGATGATCTCACGCCCGAAGTCGCTGTCTCCTGCGGTCCGCTCGAGGAACGCCGCTTCGTTGAAGGCCTGCGACGCCGTCGGCGCAATCGCGCGCGAGGTTGCCGCCGGATCGAGCGAGCGGGCCAGCACCTGTTGAAGTCGTAGCGTATCCAGGGGCTTGGAGAGATAGTCGTTCATGCCGGACGCGATGCACTTCTCGCGATCCGCTTCCATGGTGTGCGCGGTCAGCGCAATCACCGGGATCAATGGATTCTTGTACAGCCCTGCCGACTGTCGCAGCTGGCGGGTAGCCTCGTAGCCGTCCATGTCCGGCATCTGACAATCCATCAGCACGAGGTCGAAATCGCCGTCGCGCAGCGCATTCAGCGCTTCGCTGCCGTTTGTAACACACACAACGTGGATGCCCCAACGCTGCAGCACTCGGCTCGCTACCTTTTGATTCACGAGATTGTCGTCGGCCAGCAGCACACGCACGCCGCGAAAGTCCGGTTTCGGCGCCGACGGTGCCGTCGGAACCGCCGCCGCATCGAGGGACGGGTGGGTGAGATCCTGCAGGGCGCGAAGAAGCAGGGAAGTTTTTACCGGTTTGTTCACGACGCGATCGACGAGTGCGTTGTCGGCACCAGGATCCTGCCGAACCATGTCACATAGCATGATGAGTGCGGGCGGCGGCACGCCGCACTCGCGGATGGCGCGGGCGAGCCAACGGCCATCATGCGGATCACCCGAGTTTTCCAGAATGACCGCGGTCGGCGCTCGATCGGTGCCGAGCAAACGACGATACTCCGCCAGTGCTTCAGCGGCATTTTCTGCCGTGTCCACGTGGCAGGCCGCTGCCCGCAGTTGCCGCGCCAAGCTGCTGCGACACTTTACGTGTGCAATCACCAGCAGTATTCGCTGATCGGGAAATCGGAGAGGCTCGGCCGCGCCGGCGGCTGCAGGGACCACCGGCAATCTTACTTTGAACCGAAACGTAGAACCGGCGCCGGGCACGCTGTCCAGTTCAATGGATCCTCCCATGGCCTCCGCGAGGCTCTTGCAGATGGACAGCCCGAGCCCTGTACCGCCGAATTTGCGCGTCGTCGAACTGTCGGCCTGCTTGAAGGGCGCGAACAGCGCAATGCTCGTGGCCGGCGAAATGCCGATGCCCGTATCGTGTACCGCGAATTCCAAGGTCGCGCTCGCCTCGGCATCGAACGCGACGTTCAGGCCGATCTCACCGGACTCGGTGAACTTGATCGCGTTACTCAATAGGTTCAGGAGTATCTGCCTGAGCCTCGTTGGATCGCCGCAGTACCATTTTGGGGCGTTTGGGTCCACGTCGACTATGAATTCCAGGCCCTTTTGCGCGGCGCGCAGCGCCACTGCATCGACGGTGTCGTCGATCACGGACTGTACGTCGAATTGCACCGATTCGAGTTCCAGCCCCCCGGCTTCGATTTTCGAGACATCCAAGATGTCGTTGATGAGCTCCATCAACGATTGCCCGCTGGAGCGCGCGATCTCCGCAAATTCGCGTTGCTCCGGACTGAGCGCGGTATCCAGCAGCAATCCGTTCATGCCGATGACGCCGTTCAGAGGTGTTCGGATTTCATGGCTCATGTTCGCGAGAAAGGCGCTCTTGGCGCGGCTGGCGGACTCCGCCGCCGCGATGCCTGCGTTCAAACGACCCACCATGGCTTGCAGCGATGCCATCAAGCTGTCGGTATCCTGGGGCGCCAATGTTATCGTCGCCGACAAGTCGCCTGCCGCAATTCTGTCCGCAAAAATGCGTGCGTCCTCCGGATCACCGCCGAGCTGGCGCCAGAGACTGCGCACGATGTAGTGGGAGATCAGTATCAAGGCGCCGATGACCAGCAACGCACCGCAGACGGTCGTCCAGACGATGCGCCGAACGCCCGCTCTGTCGGCGTCGAGAGACGTCTTGAAGTCGGCTTGCGCGCGCGTCGATGCGACCCTGACCGCAGCCTCGATTACGCGGTAGCGCAGCTGCATTTGCGCGATGGAGACGGTCGGATCGCCGCTCTTGGCGAGCATCATCCGCGAGGTGCTCGTGGCCAACTGGAAATACCTGTCGAATTCGAGGCGCAGCCGTATTGCATCAGTCTCTTGGCCAGGCAGGCGCGCCAATCGATTCGAGTCCCTGCGAAACTCTTCGGCGCTTGGCTCCACCTGGGCGATTTTCGTGATGTCGCCCTCGGCGACCGCCGTCAACAGCCCATCGACCACCGTCTTCAGTTCACGTTCCAAGCGCTGTGTGATGTCCACCGCCGGGTAGCGCAGAGTGCCGAGTTCGGCGATCTTCTGGGCCGTCTCCGCGCTCAGGAGCAAGGTGTAGACCAGGCTCGATCCAAAAACCAAGACGGCAGCCATGGGAATGGACCATATGGTCTTCTTGAACGAGATCCCTTTGACCGAATTGCGACTTGACTGCCTCATGGGTGCGACCCTCAGTCCAGGGAAAGCACAACAGTCACGGTTGCGTCGACGTCGGCTTTATCGATGTAGCCCACGAGGTCGGGATCGGCAGCGACCGCCTTCTTGACGGCTCCGGCATCCGGCAGTTCCTTGGGAAGTTTGCCCCGACCGATGAATATGAGCCGTGCCCAGACGGCCCTCACCTGGGCCGCGTCTCGACCGGTTACTTTCTTGTAGAATACCGCGCGAGCCGGGCTCGACTCGGGCAAGTCCAGCGGCTTCAATTCGGTGCTGCGGCCGAGAAAGACGTCCGCAACTTGATCCTTGGTCAATGGCGTGGCGACCCGTGCCATGATCGCGACCATTTCTCCGGCGCCCGCATACGAACTCACGAATACACCGATCGTGACGGTCAAGCACAGCGCCGACAAGTAATGCGTTCTCATGATGCGTGCTTAGAACACGAAGTCCGCCCCGAAGGCGAAGACTTCCACATAACCCGATACCCCGGGTTGCGGTGTCGTCCAATAGAAAAAATTGCCCGCCGCCGCCCGCGTTACCTGCGCTTTGAGCGCGACGTTGCGGGTCACGTCGTAGCGCAATGTGATGGATTCGCTGGTGAAACTGCCTGCAGGCGTGGCCAGAGACAGATCCAGTTTCGAGTTCGCCACCATGAGCAGCGGCGTCAACTCACCGAAGCGCCACCCGCCGGCCACGTACCATGCCTGCCCCATCAACGACGGCAAATTCACGATTGGTGCGAGGCTTCGAACGCGCGTCGTCCACTCGGCGAGCACGAGAGCGCTGCCGTCGTCGTATTGGAACCCAAGCGACGTGAATTTGTCGCGTTCATTGTACGTTAGCGAGATGGTAGGAAATTCGAGGGTGATCGGATCGGCGAGCTGGGTTTGCGCAACCCGCAGGAGAAAATTGCGATACTCGATCGCCGCCGATGCATTGAACACATCGTGTGCCGCAATGTCGAATGACATGCCCTGACCGTTTTCACCGACTTCAGCGGTGCCGTAACTCGATTGCAGCGTCATCCCGAACTCACCGAGGCGTTTGTGCCAGAGGACCTGACCGCCGTCCACGAACTGGAGTGGCTCGGAGCCGTACACTTCGTTCGGCGCATGGAACCAGGGGTCGGAGTAACCGACCAGGCGCGAATCCGATAGCAGAAACGTCCCCAAGGCCACACGTCCAAGACGCAGGGTCCAGTCGGAGGCCGGCCTGTACTCCCCGTAGAACCATTCGGTGCCAGGCTCAAAGGTCTTGTCGCCGCGCTCCCGCGCCACTTCCTGAACGGTCACTGAGAATTGTGCGCCGAAGTCGAATACCGCCTGCACGCCGAGCCGCGACTCAAGTCCGATGTCGAAATCGTTCGAGGCACCCGTATATTCGCTCAAGTCATGACGGTACGCGTAACTGCCATCGCTGGTGAAACTCCCGCCGACGGTGCCGTAGCCGCTCAAGGTGGTGGTTACGCCGTCTGCCGAGGCGGCTGTTGCAGCCGCCAGCGATAGGAATGCGCAGCAGATAGCGACTGGGACCGACGCTTTCGGGAGCAGCATATTCGATCCTGGAGTTGCCAAATGAATCGCTGCGCAGAGAACGTCGCAGTCGAGTCGAAATACGACGATGCAGAGGTTAGCGGCCGGCCAAAGCACTCCTTGAGGGCCGAAGCGAGCGGTCAGCTGAATGAACGGGGGCGGCGGTGCACGCCCTGGGGTAGACTTCTACCAATGGACTGGCGACCGGAATTTCCACAGTGGTTCTATCCACTGGCGGCACTGCTGATCGTCGCGGAAGCGGCGCTCGCCCGGTTCGGCATCGTGCGCGGCCGCTATCGTACCGCGGACAGCTTCGCCTCGTTCGGCATGATCGCCGGCAACTTAGGCATGAATTTGTTGATGGCGGGCACAGTGTTCGCCGGTCTTTCGGCAGCCTATCGGCATCGCCTCTACAGCGTCCCAACCGCGTCCGTGTGGGCTTGGATCGCGATCGTTTTTCTCGATGATTTTACGTATTACTGGTTCCACCGGATCAGTCACGAGTGCCGCTTCTGGTGGGCGGCGCACGTCAATCATCATTCGTCGCGCGAATACAACTTGTCGGTTGCGGTCCGCCAGTCATGGACCGGCGTGATCGTCGGCACCTGGGTTCTCTGGGTGCCGCTCGCATTCCTCGGCTTTCCGCCCGAGATGATCCTCGCGCAGCAGGGGTTCAGCTTGATCTACCAGTTCTGGATACACACCGAATCCATCGGCAGGATGCCGCGTTGGTTCGAAGCCATTTTCAATACACCCTCGCACCACCGCGTCCATCATGCTTCGAATCCCCGCTACCTCGATCGAAATTACGCCGGCATCCTCATCATCTGGGATCGGATGTTCGGCAGCTTCGCGGCCGAGACCACCGGCGAGCCGCCGCGGTACGGGATCGTGAAGAACATCGCCACCTACAATCCGGTCCGTATCGCCTGCCACGAATGGGTGTCGATTTGCCGCGATCTCTCGGCCGCCCCGTCGTTGCGTGGGGCGTTCCTGTCGGTTTTCGGCCCGCCAGGCTGGCAGGCCGATGGGCATGGTCTGACCTCGAAGCGAATACGCGCCGGTATTGCGCGCTTCCCGGAGGACCAGAGCGTCAGCGAACGATCTGGTTGATCTTCGCGCCCTCGACCGACGCATCGCCAATGAGGCCCTTCTCGCCGAACACGAACGCCAGGATCGGCTTCTTCAGCGTTTCAGTGTCGTAGGATTTGTCGCTACCCGATGAGATCAACGCGACGCCGGCATCGGCGCCCACCGACCAGCCCTTCGTATTCTCGAACTTGTCGAGTGCGTCCGGCGTCATGAACAGCAGAATCTCGCTGTGCTGCGCCCCGCCGAGCGTCAGGCCGATCGAGGCCGCCGTAAGACTATAGTAAGCCTGTGTCTTGCCGTGGACGACCAAGGCCCCTTCACCGAACTCGCCGGCTACGCCCACCCCGCCCTTGGTCAGCTCGGGGAACACGAGTTCACCATAGGCCTTGTGCGCCAAATCTCGATTCTGTGGGTTCAAACGAACAAATTCGTGCCGCGTGCGCGCGACGCCAGCGTCGATTTCCTCCTTCGTTGCCGCGAAGACCGCCGTGTTTACGAGCCAGCCCGCGAGCACCGCCCCCATGACCGCATATTTCTTCGATTTCATCTGTCAAACCTCGTAATGAACGAGCGCCCATGATCGCTGCGCGAGCTGACGGTATCTGTACGCTAGTTAACAAAAGCCTCGGTGCGGCGCCGCAGGTTTATGACGCTTTGGGTAACGCGCTATAATCCCTTGATGCCCTGATAGCACAGCGGTAGTGCAATTGTTTTGTAAACAATAGGTCGGGAGTTCGAATCTCTCTCAGGGCACCAATGTTTTTCGGACCGAGAACCACCGGCAGGCAGCCATTGCAGCCCACTACCCATTCGAACTCCCGACATGAGAGAAGACGAGTTCGACTGCGCCGCCGCGGCGCAGATCGCCCGCAGGGCGACCCCGAAGGGGCGAGCGCAGCGAGTAATCTCTCTCAGGGCACCAATGACCAATGAACCGTCCGCCATCTACGACCGCGTCCATCTATGTGCGATCAGACATCCTTCCTGGCATCGAGAGTCAGCTTCGGCGCTGCAAAACTCTTGCGGAAAGGCTGGGCTTGAGCGTCGTCAAGAAATACCAAGATCGCGAGCTCCCGCTGCCATCGATAGAGCGTCGCGGTTACCAGGAATTGGTGAGCGCCGGCCGCCGGGGCGACTTTGGTTTGATCATCGTCGACGACATCAAATATCTATGGCGCAGTCTATCCGACTGTGATCAGAGACCCTCGGAACTTCAGGCACTCAGACTCGATTTAGTCACCGTGTCAGGGGAAGATACGCGTCGTCTCGGATGGGCGCTCACGATGCAAATGTATATCGCCCGGGAACGCGACCGTCGGGCGTCGATTCAGAGTGCGATGGACGAGCTGGCAAATGAGATCGAGGTTCTCAAGAAGAAAAGACCGTGATCGAGATTCCGGGCTCGGTGCATGCTCGAATTCATCGGCGTCGATTTCCGACATGATCGTCCACCGGGATCGGCACAGCGCCGGTGTGCTGCGCCGTCTCGAACTTGTACTTCCGTGAGGACTCGCGATGTTCAACTATGTCTGTCTCGGGACCAACGATCTCGAACGTGGAATTCGTATCTACGATGCCGCCCTGGCGGCCCTTGGTCTCGCACGCTGCAACGTCAGCGCTGAGGCAGGCTGGGATGGCTGGGCTGGGTGGGGAACCTATGAGCGTGGCGGCGTCGATGAAATTGCGCTCTGGCTGTGTCGGCCCTTCGACCAGAGGCCCGCGTCTTCGGGCAACGGCACGATGGTCGCTCTAACCGCGCCGTCGTGGCCTGCGGTCGATGAATTTCACCGCGCCGCGTTGCGCTCAGGCGGCACATGTGAAGGGCCGCCAGGCCTGAGAACGCAGTATAATCCCGACTTTTACGCTGCCTATGTCCGCGATCCGGACGGAAACAAACTAGCCGCGGTCTGTCGCGGCCACCGCATACGACCGCCCGAACCTTGATGCCGCCACCACAATCGACTGCCCGGAGCCATGCACACGCGAGTCGCGCGCGACGCGCCGGCTTAGGGTTCGTCTTCCTGTGGTTTTTCATCGGGGGTATCGCGCACTTCGCAGCGACCGACCTCGAGGTGCGCATCGTCCCCCCATATGTTCCGTCCCCTAGACTCACCGTGCTCGTGACCGGTGTGTTCGAATTGCTCGGGGCCGCCGGCTTGCTGCTGCACGCGACTCGCCGCGCAGCGGGCTGGGGGTTGTTCGCGCTGACGATTGCGGTCACGCCGGCGAACGTTTACATGCTGCAGCATGCCGACGCCTTCGGAATCCCTTACTGGCTGTTGCTGCTGCGCCTGCCGGTGCAGGTCGCGCTGCTTGCATTGATCGCTTGGAGCACGCTGCCGGTTCCCGCGCGCGCATCCATGTCCACGCCTTGAAGAAATCGGAGATTTCATGAAATACGCCGCCGCCGCGCTCGTCGCGATGTTGCTCGTGCTGCCTCAGGCGAGTGGCGCTGGCGAAATCAATCTTGGCAGCATGACATGCGACCAATATGAAAAGAATCTGATGAACCCGCCCGCGGCCGCCGCGGCGACCCCCGGCGATGACGCCGTCAATGTCGTCATGTGGTTGTTCGGGTTTGCCGTGGCGAAGTCCGGCGCGCACGTCATGTACGGCAATGCCTTGCAGCAGTTCGGCAACGCGCTCGATTCGCAGTGCAAAGCGCACCCGGCGGACACGTTGCTCGACTCGATCGGTGCGGTCAAACTCGTGGAAACGAATCCGATGGACTTGACCACCTTGGGTTGCACGGTGTTCGAGACGCGTCATACGGACATGGCGCAATCGGATCCACAGAGTGCCACGACGATCATGATGTGGTTGTACGGCTTCTCGGTCGGCAAGGCCGGTGGTCACGTCCTCGATGCCGGAGTTCTTCCGGATTTCGCGGCGGCCCTGGCCAAACAATGCACGGCTCATCCCGACGACAGTCTGTTCAGTACGCTGAGCGCGGTGAAAATGCCCAAAGCGCGAAAATAGCCCGTCGCCGGAGATTGCGGACACCGCGGGATCGCCTCGTGATCTGATGCTGCCGGCAGGTTATCATGTGGCTCATGTTGGCCGGCTATCTGAGGTTGATCGTGTTCTCTGTGGGCTTGCTGGTCGGCGTGCAAGTGCCGGGCTTCGTCGACCAATATGTCAAGCGGGTGAGCGCGCACCAGATCGAGGCGGTCAGGAACTTCAGTGGCTTTCAGCAAACCGCAAATCAGTATTTCGGCGGTGACGTGCAGGCCTTGATAGCGCATCACGAGGCGAGCACCGATCCCGCGTTCAAGAACGAAGCACAGAGCATCCGCGACCTCTACGCGCGAATGACCGCCCTGTCGGCGGAGTTGGCGGCTTTGCGGGCGCCGCTGCTCCGGCAGATAGTCCACGTGCTGTTCCATCCGGATCCGCAGATCTTGAGTGAGACCCGCGCCGAATACAGCTACACCGTGCCCTTGAGTCCGCGCGCCATCGTTTGCGGTGTCCTGATCGGCGCGGTGCTAGCGCTGCTGGCTGAGGCGCTGCTGCTCGCGGCGATGACGCCGTTTCGCCCGCGCCGGACCCGGCTTAGGATTGCCTAGGCACATGGAGGATCGCTGGCTAAGCTGGGTGAAGCGCTTGCAGAGTGTCGCCTCGACCGGCAAGCATTTCGCGCGGGAAGCCTACGATCGGGAACGCTACGATGAAATCGGTGCAATCGCCGCGCAAATGCTCGTCGCGCTTGCCGATGCGCCGGTCGCGGCGATCCGCGACATCGTCGCGGACTTCGGTACCGGCTATGCGACACCCAAAGTCGAGGTGCGCGCTGCGGTGTTCGATGCAGATAAGATCTTGTTGGTCCAGGAACTCACCGATGGTCTGTGGGCACTACCGGGCGGCTTTGCCGACGTGGGCCTTTCAGCCGGTGAGAACATCGAGAAGGAAGTTTGGGAGGAGGCGGGAATTGCCGTCAAAGCCACGGCGTTGTACGCCGTGCGGCACAAGGCCAAACACGCGTATCGCCCCGATACCCGCGACTTCTACAAACTGTATTTTTGTTGCGATCGCCTGGACACGCGGACCCCGACTCCCGGCAGCGAGACGTCCGCGGCGGCCTACTTTGCGCTCGATGCACTGCCGCCCTTGAGTCGCGGAAGAACCATCGAGGCCGATATCACGGCGGCAGCCGCATTCGTGCAGGATCCTGCCAGGATGACCCAATTCGATTGAGGGAAGCGCATCATGAGCACCGCTGGGAAAAGCGCAAGCCTGACCGATCACGCGCCCGTTGACCGGGAACGGCGCGCACGCTTCCGGTCCGGCTGAATGTTACCGGACCGGGCTGGTTGGCAAATCAGGATTGGGCGGCGTCGTCGGAATCGAGGGCGCCGAGTTCGACGAGGGCATGAGCTGGATACTGTGTCCCGAGGAACCCGCGCCTCCGTCGTTGGGGAATAATTGCGCGCGATTCGGCGGTCCGACGAGGTACGCCGGCCCGTAACTGCGCGAATTGTCGAACGGCTCGTAGAAGTCCACCCCATAGGTATTGGGTTGGTAACCGGGTTCTCCGGCCGAGAGTGCACAAGCGCTACACAAGCTCGTAGCCAGCAAGAACTCAGCCGCGACCCTGACGCGGGCTGGTGAGACGCTGTCCATCAGCTGCACCGGCCGCGTACGTCGTCGCTTGCCGCGGCCATCCGGGCCGTCAGCGACAGCGATTCAGTCGGCGTACCAATGCCGCCGAGAAGGCGGGCGAGCTCCTCGCTCGACTCCCGATCCGAGTGCGCCGGCCGGCCCTGCCCAGTTTGCGAGGAACCCGGCCGTTCCTTAGGAATTTTGCTCATTGCCCGATGTTACGCGCGGAACAAGCCGCGGTCTGTGCGGCCGCTGCGGGTCAATTTGTAGGATTTCCCCGACTTGACGTGTTCGCCTTTATTCACGGACGAAGATTGCGGAATCTTCGACGGTAGCCTCTTGCGGGTCCGGCTTGATCGAGGCCATGTTGATCACGCTGCGAAAGCGCACTTCTCCGTCGATCGCGCGTTTGACCGCGTCATTGACCTGATCCATGTTGATCAGCTCGATGTCGGGACCGATGTCGTGTTGCGCGCAGAAATCCAGCACCTCTTGCGTATCCTGGAGACTGCCGATCAAGGAGCCGGCAACGTTCTTGCGATGGAACGCCACTGCTTGATTGTTGACGCTCTCCATCGGCTCGAGCGCCCCCACGATGCACACCGTCTTGTCGCGCTTGAGCAGCAGGATATAGGGATTGATATCGTGCTTTTGCGGGATCGTCGAGAGCAGAAAATCAAATTTTCCGTGCAGCGCCTGCAGGGCGTCTTCGTCGGATTCGAGGACTGCGCTTGCACCCAGGCGTTCGGCTTCGGCGATCTTGTCCTTGCTGGTCGTAAATAGCGTCACTTCGGCCCCCATGGCGACGGCCAGCTTGGCAGCCATGTCGCCGAGTCCGCCGAAACCGATGATGCCGACCCGATCGCCGGGTTTGACGCCCCAGTGTTTCAGCGGCGAATACGTCGTGACACCGGCGCAAAGGATCGGAGCCGCCACTTCGGGCCGTAGATTGGCCGGGATCTTGAGCGCAAAGTCTTCCTGAACGACGAGCACGCTGGAGTAGCCGCCGTACGTGTTGTCGCGACCGTACATGTTCTTCCCGTCCGGCGCTTTGGCTGCCGGAATCATCGGGCCGTTGTAAGTCGCGAGCCAGCTGTTCGGTCCCTCGCAGTAGTTCTCATCGCCCGCGAGACAAGGCTCGCACTGCCGGCAACTGT
>Ga0116228_10000532_pt1 | contig 29227 bp, 30 predicted proteins | sample S1TSphfallax_2_FD_89694 | JGI IMG/M metagenome (GOLD analysis project Ga0116228, IMG submission 89694) | Host-associated microbial communities from peat moss isolated from Minnesota, USA - S1T2_Fc - Sphagnum fallax MG | ecosystem: Host-associated > Plants > Peat moss > Unclassified | place... | reverse complement strand
CAAGACTAAAAACTCTAGTATTTATACTGCTCAATTATGCTTGAATAATCACATCTATACTGATTTAACAACATAAGATAATTTCTTTTTATTATTTTATGTAACTTTTTCGCGTTGCACCCATTGTGGTTGAGGTACCTTAAGATAAGGTGCTAGTGAGCTAGTTCTTTCTTCTTTCATATCTAATAAATAGTTACCTTGAGGAGAACCTTTACCTTCAATCAGAATCACATAGCGATCTAATCCCAGGCTACCTGTACCGGCTATTCTAATTTGTACATCTAAAACACGAAAAAAATCCGCATCCTTTTCAGTAGATTCCCGCCAAGCTGTGATTAGCTCCTTCACTCTAATCTTTTGTTCTGCTGTTGCTGGAGCAATGTGGTTTTTGATGATAGATAAGTGCCGTTTGTCTCCTTTTACTTGCGTGTAGCGGTCTAGAAAATCAGAGCGTTTGCGTTTTTCTAAGCTTTCTAATAAATCTTTAACTAGACCTTTAGCTGTTTCTTTTTCTACACTTCTAGCTTGTCCTTTAGCTAGGGTGCTGCTATAGGTATCTAAATATAAATTAGCTAAATCGATAGATGTTGATTCGTCTACTTTGAGAGCGCGTTCGCCGACTATGATACTTGTCACAAGTCTGACAACATCCCAAGTACAAGGAGCTAGAACAGCTTCATCAAAATCATTCATATCAAAATAAACTAACCGGTTATCACCCTTAAAACTGCCAAAATTTTCTAAATGCAAGTCTCCACAGATCCATGCTAGGGGTGCTATATTCAGAGGAGAATCATCGGGAAAGTCTTCGTAAAATAAATGACAAGTACCTCGAAAAAAGCTAAATACGTCAGATCGCATATTCTCGTATTTCAGCTTTAGCCGTTCTGGATTAAGTCCGAAATTGAATTTTTCAATTCTATTCAATATATTGTTAGCCATTGAATTGAGATTACATTAAATAGGTAGTTTAGTATTATCCCATCTAATGATAAATAATGGTGTATATTTTTGTATATTTTTTCCTTTACCAATACAGTAGTATTCTACCAAACAGAGTATGGATATATAAATCCCAGACAAATAAATGCGTATTTTACAACCAAGTAAAATCCATAAGCCATACTTAAACTACAAAAGTAGCAACGGTATTTTTAGGATAATCCGGTTAATTTATTACCTAAAATTTAGATAAGGCTAAATGAATGAAAAATATAGTAAATTTATGCCATTTGACTTAAATCTAAGCATATAAAGATTGATCATCAAACTTCGATTATCTTTTTTTTGTAAGATAGGTATTTTTGTTTACCACAGGATAAAGCTAGTTTATCGTTATTTAAAACTACGTTTACATTATTGATTTGATTCTATAGCATAGGTAATAACAATAATTTTAGTGCCTTTTAATTCCTTACTGCTATTTTCCGAACAACAAATTATATATTTTTATACTAAACCTTTAAAGCAGTAACTAAGGATAATCTCAATAGCATTTAGCCAATTTATAGAGCAATAGGGTGAAACATGTTGATTTCATGAAGCTATTAGCTAAAATCCGATTTTTTTAGCCAAATGCTATCAGTCAAAAATAATTGTTAAGAACTAATAAAATTACTTTAAATATCTGATTAATGTCTTATTATCCTGATAGGAACTAGTGTTTTACTAAACCTGTTAGAAAAGCATGGGGATTTCTAACGACAAGGTCATAGTATCCGTGATGGCGGAATTCAGTCATTTTCCTGCAGAAACATGGCTCTTACTTCTGTTATCCGCACTGGTTTCTAACACGTACATAACTGATGGAACTTTAGCGCCAGCTTTAAATCCGCTTTCACTGGCGCTTTTTTATTTGTGTAGAGTAGGGAACAAAGTTGAGGGAGAAACGTCTATACGCTGCTGCAATTTGTGGTAATTTTCCAGAAAATGGGAAAAAACTACCTCCAGCGAAGGGAAATCACCAGAGGTTTGTGTTCAAAGACATTGGAATGTGGACTAGTCTCAATTTCAATATTAATATTGATCTTTTATCTCCACCCTCTACCTTTTAGGCGAATTCAGGGCAAGCAGTTTTCATTCATTATGAGTATTTCTCAAGAAAGAGGAGTATGAGAGCAGTAGTTTTTTGTCATTCTGCTCAGATTTAAATCAAGATTATGAATAGATTATGAATCAATTAAATATTAATAATGTTTTGGTTAATAAATTAAATTAGAAAAAATTTAATATTTTTTTAATATTTTTTACTAATGGCATAGTATGATTTTTTTAAGTTCAAACTCAGTCTTTTTTCATACCCATGCGTAATCATCTACTAGGTTTTTTAGTACCGATGGCGGGAATTTTGGCGATCGCTAATCCAGCCTCAGCTTTGACCGGAACCTTTGGATCATTTAGTTATACGACACAACCTAGTAGTGGAGGTTACTCAGTATCGCTAAACCAAATCAATTCTAGTGTAGAACAACTGACTTCAGTTACTTTTAATCTTAGCGGTACAACAACATTTTATGTTGACGCTCTAAACGAGGATACACAAGCTGAAAGTGTTGGAGTAACATCAGCATCTCTAAATACAGATGTAGCAGTAAACAACTTAAATCCCTCCCTTGCTACCATCACTCCAACGTACACTACAGCAACACCAAGCGACACCACCTTACCTGGACCAGATTTCACCCCTACTCTTGTATTATCTGGTGCTACAGCTTCAGATAATACAACCACTACTATTACTGATAGCAGTTCACTTTCCCTATTTCAAGGAACAGGGCAATTTTCACTGACTGTTAATGAAGACTTTAGCAGCTTTTTAGCAACTATAGATAACACAGATACAAGTATCAGCACAAGCCCTGATTATCAGACAACAACAACCGGGACGCTATCTGTAACTTATACTTATACACCAGTTCCTTTTGAATTTTCTCCTAACCAATTGGGATTCGGATTATTCCCTTTACTACTTGCTATGAGAGTAATTAAAAAGAGAATAGTAGGCTAAGTCTAGCGATCGCGCACTAATTCAATATTTAGATTGGGAATATTTCCGAGTTTTCTGGATAAGTTTGATAGCGCATATTAATCATCCTAGCAGCACTACTCCTCCAAAGAAAGCTTTCAACCTAGAATTCCTCTTAACCTCAGCTTATCCAATCTGCACAAGGTTTTGTGTAGACAATATTACAATGTCACCTCAATTATTTCAGACAATGAAGAAAACACTTTTCCTTTGCACTTTATCCTTGCTAGGTGTAGCTACTGCAAACATCTCAGCTAATGCTAGTCTTCCCAATACTGCGGCGATTACATGGTCTAACCCTAATGGAACTACTAATCAAATAACTCCAACAGTAGCATCAATCATAGGCGGACCATGGGTATTATATGGTAACGTTCAGAGTTCTGGAACCGCGGCGCAAAATTATCAATCGCAAAATTACTGTGTTAACGGCAACCAGACATCTAATACTAGTATTACTCCGGTGCCGATGCAGCCATTCTATTTTCCTTTTGTAGTTGGACAGGGACTTAACCTCCAGGGTTACTTTGATTATCGACCTAAAGATACTAATGAAGCGGTCGTAGCAGCCTATTCTACAGATGGAGGATTAACCTGGAATTTCCAACAAAAAGCGCTAGAACTCAACCCTGGTCTATGTCCCACAGCAATAAGTAATTCTAACGCAGAAAGCTACCCAGGCGAGCAAAATAATAGTGTTACTTATAATACAGTAGTTTCAATAGGAACACCAGCTACAACTACCAAATCTGCTGTACCTCTCACTACTACTGGACTTGGTCAGAGTGGGAATTGTAGTCTCGCAAGTCCTCTGTATCCGTCGTACAATCAATCACTATTGATCAGTACTTCCTGCGGTAGTCCAGGTGCTACGGATGACGGACAAGGACACCCATATGTGACAAGCATTGTCGTGAATGGCAAAGCGACAACATTCCTCTACACATTAGACCGGTCAACAAATACTGGAGATAATCTTTATCTTTCAGACAATAGTGATGATAGCCTTGGACTAGTAGTTCATACTTTGACACCAACAACTGGAGCTCCTCTCAACGGAGCTGAAGCTACATCACCAGATGTATGTCCTGATAAAACATATCAAACAACTCAACCAAATTGTCCCCATAACCCTGTTAATGGTACACCTGTAATCAACAATGTCAAACGTACTACAGGTCTAATAGCTCCCGATGGGATTCTTGCAGAAGTGCCAGGAAGCAACCCTCGGATTGTTCTTTATGTGTCAGTAATACTTAACAATGATGCAATTCCTACGAACAGTACAACTCTTGAGTATCCTTCAACTAATGTTGTCAATGATGCTATTGCCGTCGTAGATGAAAATCCCTACGGACTTTCCAATCTTTCTTCTTTACTAAGTGCTGCAGGTACAATTACTTCTGGTATTCCACCTCTATCTTATGTAGGTAGTCCAACTGCAACTACTGCAGGACCAGGACAGTGTTCTGTTGCTCCGTCAGGCACCCCGACTTCGGGGTCAATTAATAATAACTTTGTCACAGTTCGTTTAGCAAAAACGTCAGATGGAGTCAATTTCACAGATTTAGGAGCAGTCAATGGACTGAACGACCCAACAACAACATCATATTATGGGACACGTTATATTGCTCCTCGTGGTACTTTGTTCCAGATACCCGGTACCAGCCGTTATGGACTCATCTTTGCTGGTGGTAATTGTCTAGATGCTGATTCGGATTCCTTCCATTATATTGGTTACGCAGAATCTAACGATCTGATTAACTGGAAAATATTCAATGATATTAACAATCCGATCGCATCTATTCAGCCAGAGATTGTTAAGTCTAACGTTCCTGGAAGTACTTTCGGTAACTCAATTACTATTCCCTCAGGTACTCCATTGATTTCATACCTTGATGCAAATGGAAAATGGAATTCAGGTGCAGGAACAATAAGTGGGACTACACAAGCCAATAGTGCGTTCTACCAACGTGTCTATGGTCCTAATCTTATACCTTTAAGTAAAAATTCTGATGGTACTTATAATTATACCCTGATTTTTACAGGGTACAACACCCAAAAACCCAATAAAAACTTAAGTAATTATCGGACAATTATCCAATCTGTACTTAAAGCTACCATTAATACTAGTGCTAATTAGTTTTGATGCTGTATGGCGAGGTCGTCAAAAACATTGAATCTACCTTACAGGTTTTCTAGTTCTCAATCTTGGGAGTTAGAGCGGGTTTGAAAATTTGAGAAGATATATAAAGGCTCAATAGAATTTAAATCTATTGAGTCTTTTTTATCTGTATTACAATTTTGAAACAAAACAGTAAAAGCACCAGCTCCTAATCCGACTTGAGGAAACATCCGATAACAGGGGATATTAGTTAAATGGGATCTATACATATTCAAATAATCTATTTCCACTGCTTGAAATTGGGGAAATCGCTCTAAGAACCAGGCGCATACTTCCTCGTTTTCTTCGGGTGAATAAGTACAAGTCATATAAGCTAAGTAACTTCCGGGAGCTACAATCTGAGCTGAATTAGCAATAATCCGTTTTTGGCGATTCGCACTTTTATTAATCGCTGTGGGATGAAAACATCCAGGGGCTTTTTCTCCCTTAGCTAATAAAGATTGACCTGTACATGGAGCATCTACTATGACTAAATTGCTGGATGCTGGAAATATTTCGGCAAAAATACTCGGATCTCGATTCACTACTGCGCTGGGATTTATCTGACAACGCTTTAAGTTGGATATTAACATACCTAAACGTTTACCGATGACCTCATTGCTGATTAGGAGATCGGGGGAGAGCGATCGCCAAGCAAAAATACTCTTACCACCAGGGGCAGCACACATATCAAAAACTACAGGTAAAGATGGCTGAATAACTAATAAAACAGCCGCCGCAAATATAGAAGAAAAATCTAAACAGTAATAATATCCTTGATGGTGTAAAGGATGTTGACCGGGTTTTTCTCCTATAGATAAACGGTCTACAAAATCAGGTTGCCAATCTACTGGTGTTTCTACTGTAAAAGGTATATCTTCTGGCTTTTCTCGACACCAAAGAATGCAGGGAGAAAATTGTTTAGGGTTAACTAAAGCATCAATAAAGTTTGTTCGTTCCTCCTCATTAGTAAAAAGCTTATTGGCAACTTTGAGCAATAAATTTCCAGGTTTTTGCATAGAGATTTTTTGATTTTCTTTTAAATTCAATCGCATAAAAAACTGTTATAGCAGAACAATGCAATCTAGATATTTGGCTGCATACTAAAAAAACAATGACCATTATGCAGATTGCGCTCTATCAGTATATCTTTCCCGTTCGTAACTTGCTTAAAACCGACACTTACTAACCCATCAACGATAATCAGATCATGATCTTAGATAATTTTCGCCGGAAACTGCGCCAAGAATCACAAACTTGGCGAGACGAAGGAATTATTTCTTCATCCCAACATCAGCAAATATCAGACCGATATCAATTGCATCAAATAGAAACGGCGACAAAAGATAGTTCTACATTCATAGCGATCGCTATGGGCGGATTACTTTTAACCCTTGGTGTAATTACCTTCGTGGCGGCTAATTGGCAAACTTGGTCACGGGAAGTTAAGTTTATCTTGCTGATGAGTCTGTTTCTCTCAACTGCTATTACTGGTTTCTACACTTGGAGACAACCTTTAGTGGCTAAGAGTGAAGGTAAAAAACCGCAACCTGGTAAACGCTCATTAGGAGAGGCTTTATTAATCCTCAGTTCATTGATCCTCGGCGCAACTTTAATGCTCATGGCGCAAACCTTCAATATCAGTGGCTCGACTTCCGAGCTTTTTCTGGCTTGGGGATTTGGTGTCTTAGCGATGGCTTATGGTTTGTCCCTAACTTCTTTGGGAGTTTTAGCCATTATCCTGATCCAAATTGGCTATTGGATGGGACTGGGTGAGCTAACTGCTACAAGTGAAATAACTTGGGCGGGGTTAGCTGTGAAGCATATGTCTCTACTATCATGGCTATTATTTGTACCTTTAGCTTACATTTGTCGATCGCGGTGGATTTTTGGATTAGGCGCTGTTGCTTTTACAGTTTGTTTGCAATATAGCCTTAACCCATTACCTCTAGTAAATTTTGCAGAGAATGTATCATGGGTAGCATCTCTAGCTTTAGGGTTGCCACCTGGCTTATTATGGAGTTATGATGATTTATTATTCCCCTCAATCAACTACAGGGTTTTTAAACCTTTAGCTCGGAAATTAGCTCTGACTTGCTTCTCAGTTATATTTTACCTATTGTCGTTTCGCTGGGAATGGCAACCTGGGAATTATACCAATAATTTTCTAGGGTCATCTACACTAGGATCATCTGCAAATGTATTTCAATCCTTACCTATAATAGATATAGGGATTCTCAGCGGTTTAGCAGTAGTTCAATGGTTATTTCTACTGCGTCATAGAGCCAATTCTCCCAGACGCATACCATTTTTTACCATTTCAGTAATTATTACCTTTTTAAGCTTCATTGTCATTATGCCTTTTTGGCATCAAGCTATTAGCCGCATTACAGAATTGGGAGTTTTTACTTTCAATATATTATTGGGAATGTTAGCTTGGGGACTGATGCAAGAGGGAATCAAGTTAAATAGCAGAAGTACTTTTTGGAGTGGTATGCTGCTGTTGACACTGCAAATTATGAGTCGGGTATTGGAATACGATACTGGCTTATTATTCAAATCCTTGGTCTTCATTTTGTGTGGTTCTGGCTTACTGTTTGGAGGGCTTTGGTTTGAACGACGCACATCTTCTAAACCTAGCAACTTGAGTAATAATTCTGGTGGAAATAATAATCCCTCTGGTAACAAGTCTTCTAGTAATAATCCTGGTGGGAATAATAATCCCTCTAGTAACAAGCCTTCTGGCGATAAATCTGCTGGTGATAGGTCTAGTGATAGATCTGCTGGTGATAGATCTAGTGATAGGTCTAGTGATAGGTCTAGTGATAGGTCTAGTGATAAACCTCCTAATAATAGAAATTACTTGAATGATTAGGAGTGAATTTATGGAAACTCTGCGTTATTCTAGCATCGGTGGCTTCGCTTCAGCCACCTTTACACTTATTACTAATTAACATCATGAAAAGTGACTCTCCTGAATCTAAGAAAACAACAACTCCAGAGTCAGAGTTATCGGAAAAATCAACTTTTAAGGATTACTTAAAAGCCACAGAACAAAAAGCAAATCAGCCTTTACCAATTTGGCGCTTAGTCGTACCACTATTGGCGCAAGTAGGACTAATTATGTCAGTCCCTACACACGCTGCATACACAGATGTAACTGGTAAGACAGTAATTTTGCAAACATTACCTGTAGACTCTAGTGATGTTATGCAAAATTCTGCTTTGGCTTTTGATTACAATATTTCTCGCATATCAACTTTAAGAAAAGTGAATGGATGGGGATATTGGGCGAGAAGACATGCTCTCAGGAATGGCCAGATAAATGAAGGAAGTACCTTATACTTGATTTTGCAGGAACGACTATCTTTGAGACGGAACAGCCTGAGAGCTTGGAAACCAATACGTGTCAGTAGTAATCTTCCGAATAATCTGTTCAGCAATCAAGTAGCTTTAAAGGGTAATTATCAGGATGGGATGATCGATTATGGATTGGATAATTATTCCATCCCTGAAACAGAACGAGAACAAGTGAGTCGCAAAATTTCCCAAGAACAGGAAAATAGATCTGGAGAAAAACCACCAATACTAGTAAAAGTCAAAGTAGACCCCCAAGGTAATGCTGTACCTGTAAGTTTTACTATAGGCGATCGCAGTTATAGGTTTTAAACTAGTATGTTAATTTACCGCAGCCCTCACCCTAAATCCCTCTCCCAAGGGGAGAGGGACTTTGAGTTTCCCCCTCGCCCTTTGGAAGAGGGGGCTAGGGGGTGAGGGCGCTCCTACTTAATTAACAAATTAAAGGGTAAGATCGCGTAAACCCCGTGGGGGTCATTCATCTTTTGTAAGACTTGGAGTTGCTGCTGTAATTCCTGTAGCTCGGCTGTTAGAGGATTGGATGGTGGGATTTGGGTTTTTCCCACGCGTATATCTTGTGCTACTTTACCCAAAAACCGTTCTTCCAAACTGCTAGGGCGGGGATATTCTTCTAATTCCCAATCGTTTCCTAGATTTGCTTGCTTGACAGCATAGGCGATCGCCATATCCAAACCGCCAATTTCATCTACCAAACCAATTGCTTTGGCTGAAACACCAGACCAAACACGACCTTGGGCAATTTCGGCAACTTTTTGTGTGGATATTTTGCGACCCTGAGCCACTTTATCCAGGAATATATGATAAATACGATCAACACTGTGTTGATAAATTGCGAGTTCCTGGGGAGATTTTGGTCGGATGGCGGTTGAGGTGTCAGCATATTTTGCTGTTTTGACTATATCCCAAGTAATCCCGTTGTCGTTACCCAATTTTTGTCCGTTGAAGAGCAAACCGAATACGCCAATAGAGCCTGTAATTGTATTAGGTTCAGCAAAAATGCGATTGGAGTCACTAGCAATCCAATAACCACCGGAAGCAGCAACATCTCCCATCGATACGATAACTGGTTTAGCTTGGCGAGTTAATTTAATTTCCCTTTGCATAATTTCAGCTGCACTAGCACTACCTCCAGGACTATTAATCCGTAGCACAACAGCTTTCACACTGCTGTCTTGTCGGAGCTTGCTAAAAATTTTGGCAAAGCGATCGCCACCAACTTCACCCTCATTACCTTTACCATCGACAATTTCGCCTTCTGCATAGACAACAGCCACTTTGCGAGCAGATTCCTGTTCTCCAGGTAAGGATTTTTGGGGTATTTGAGCATAATCGCTTAGACTCACGTTGCGATATGTCTTATCTTGCTGATCGCTACCTGTGATGTGTTTAAGATCCCCAACCACTTCATCTGCATAAGCGACTCGATCTACTAAACCATTGGCTTTAGCTACATCAGATTCTAACACAGCTTGATTATCAGCGATCGCCTGCAATTTTTCTGGTGTAATTTTGCGACTTTCACCCACAGTTTGTCGCCATTCTTGCCAAACATCATCCAGTAATTTCTGAGTTTGGAGGCGGTTTTCTGGGCTGAACTTACCCAAAATGAACGGTTCAACAGCCCCTTTAAATTTTCCTACCCGTACAACCTGAACCCCAATACCATATTTTTGCAATGCTCCAGCAAAAAAGGTGGATTGTGAACTCAACCCATTCACTTCCAACATCCCTAAAGGATTGATTACAATGTCATTAGCAACTGAAGTCAGATAATATTCCCTTTTACCCCAATCGTTCCCATAAGCAATAATTTTTTTACCAGATGCGCGGAATTTCTGCAATGCTTGGCGAATTTCTTTCAGGGAAGCGTATCCTATACTACTTACTGCATCGGAGTGAGTTCCATCTAGATAAATCCCCACAATGCGTGAGTCGCCTTGGGCTTTTTCGATCGCTTGGACAACTTTATGCAAGGAAATTTGGTCTTGATCTACACCTGATAAGGCTTTCTGGAATAATTGGCTAGAATTGGGCTGACTATCCATAATTTTGGTGGACAAGTCAAAAACTAAGACTGACTTATCTTTAACTTCTGGTCCAGTATCTTTAGAAGCTGTAGCAGCTATCAAGATAAACAGTAACCCAAGAGTGCTGATACTAGAGAAAATTGTTAACCCGATTAAAGTACCAATTACGCTAGCAAAGGCTTGTTTAAGGAAATTTTTCATACTTGGCGAGTCAAAAATAGCTGAATAAGAATAAGTACTGATTTTATTCTAAGTGATTCTTTGTAAACTACCAGAATGCTTTAACTGAGATAAATCCTTGTTGCCTGTACAAAATAACACTGTAGAAATTTCCGCAATCAATACTTGTGCTAATTCTTCCACAGCAGATTCGGAGATGGCTGCTGCTTGCAAAAAAGGCATAGCTAAACCAACAATATCAGATCCTAGGGCGATCGCTTTAGCAATGTCCAATCCATCACGCAAACCGCCAGAAGCAATCAAAGGTATATCTGGTAAAGCAGAGCGAATACTGGTAATACACTCTGCGGTAGATAAACCCCAATCAGCAAAAGTCCGACCTAAACGCTTTTGCAAATTATTTTCTGCTCTGGCGCTCTCTACCATAGCCCAAGAAGTCCCACCCGCGCCAGCAACATCGATCACTTGTACTCCTACCTCCGACAATTTTTGCGCCATAGCAGCAGAAACTCCATTACCAACTTCCTTAGCAATCACAGGTATTGGTAACTTCTGACATAATAGACCGATTTTATGTAACAAACCGCAAAAGTTCACATTACCTCTAGGCTGAATACATTCTTGTAGAGGATTGAGGTGCAAAATTAAAGCATCGGCTTGCAATACATCTATAATACGTAAACATTCATCTAATCCATATTCATAGTTAAGCTGTACAGCACCTAAATTAGCAAACAAGAGGATATCAGGTGCATACTGTCGAACAGCAAAAGTATCAGCAACTTGAGGTTTTTCTACGATGACTCGTTGAGAGCCTACACCCATAGCCAACCCATATTGCTGTGCGACTTCAGCCAACCGGCGATTAATCATTCCAGCCTGTTCAGTTCCTCCAGTCATAGAAGAGATCAATAGAGGAACATTCATCTGTTTACCGAGAAAACTTGTCCTCAAATCAATTTCATGATAATCAATTTCTGGCAAACAACAATGGATAAACCGATAGCATTCCAGTCCAGTAGTCATTTGCCGACATTGAACTTCTTCCTCTAGACAGATGCGGATATGCTCTGCTTTACGATTCTGAGTTTGTGATGTTATGATGTTAGACAGATTCACAGGCGGATACACTCAAAAGCATTTGCTCTGATATTATTGTGACACTTTTGAGAAAATGTTGAAAGAACAATATTTCAAAATAGATTAGACAGTATTGGAGAAAAAAGTAAATCATCCCCAAATTTCAGATTAATGTTTATTTTTGGGAAAATTAACTACCAAGTACCACAATACTGCCCCATTAACAAAAAACATAACCAATTTCATAGGAGTAACCCCGCGCAGCAACCCATAAATTTCTGGAGGGATACTCAGAGCAACCAGTCCCACAACTAAAATATGCGCCCAACGCTTCTCATACCATAAACCCACAGCTTCAATTGCGGTAACAATGGAGTAAATGAATGCTCCAACACCGCTAAAAGCCAAAGTTCTACGTCCATTGAGCAGCTTTTCAGTTACCCACTCGATAATTTCTGCTTTACCTTCTAAAACATAGTTATCTGAGAAATCCTCCAAACCCGCATAATTTTTCAAGGCTAAGAGTAGGGCGATCGCTGTCACCATCATCAGCGTAGCGATAAAGGACTTATAACAAACAATAGCTATCAGTCCCAATGGACGACTTTTCAAATAGCCTCCCTATGTTCTATAAATTACACAACTTCTCCAAACCTGATCCAATCTAACGTTGTCCGAGATAGCCAGCAGCCAATTTAGCAATACTCGCAAAATCAACATCACCATTAGTACCAGCCTCAATCAAGGAAGTTAGTAATGGAGTACCACCAATATGAAATACACCTAATATGACAGGAACCACTTTAGGTAAGATTTCTTGAATCAGATTAGCATCTAAGCCAGTACGGTCAGCGACAACTTCAGCTACTTGTTGCTGAACTTCTGGAGTAAAAACCGCATCGACAGCATCAGGATCGTGTTCAGTACCAGAAAACTGCTCGACTAGATTTTGCACAGCACCCTCACCATCTGTAGATTGTTTATCTTGTAGAGATGATAGTACTTGAGTACCAACAAGCGATAATATGGTATGAGCGGTGCTAGAATCAGATCCAGTCGCATCTTGCAATTGCTCAACTACACCCGCCACGGCTTGTAATTTACCCAATTCACCGGATGCGTCAGAACCAGTAAAAGCGCTAGCAATTTGATCGAAAAGTCCCATTGTCTTTGTCTCCGTCGATGATTGTTTAGTATATTAATCGATATAGCAGACTTTATCATACTTTGGGCGGATACTATGAGGTGGATGGAAAAATGCAAAAAGTCAGTTCTATTAATGCAGTAACGGAGTAAACGCAAAGAATACCTAATCTCGATGGACAGAAAATTTATGGTTATTGATTTGTGTAGATAAATCTTCGAGTTCTTCCATAATTTCGGTTGGCGGATTTCCTCGTTGAGCAGCTTTAATTAAATGTTCTGCTCTGTAAAATTCACCACAATCAATTGCTAGAGTTACAGCACTGCGATACAGTATCGAACGGGTTGGTTCTGCTGCAAAATTATTTGCGATTAATTCTGCTGCTGCTGTTTCTGTGTTGAATGCTTGTCGAGATAATTCAGCCGCTAGGTCTAAGTCACCTTTAAATTTAGCAACTTGCGCCATTTCGGCTAAATCCATAGCTTGCTGATGTAACTCATGAATCTGGCTCATTATTATCACCTTTTTCCTTCTTTGTTGGGGTTTTGAGATTAAGTTAAAAATCTACTGGTGGTGTTAATTACTTGAAAATAGTCCATAAATGGGCGATCACCTGAGCAATTTCCCATTCCGCATCAGTTAAAGACTGTTTCTCCGTTGCTCCCATTGGTTAATCACTTATGTCTTAATCCCCTTGCGGGGAATAGAGATGGGAGTCTAATTAATATAACTATCATCCGGCATCTCACGGAATAAATATTTTTCTCGTCGTATAAAATCAATCTAAAAAGGATTTGATTTTTACTAAGTATATGACGATTCCCTGTTTCCGTTCCCTTACGGGTAATTCTACACGGATGTCACTTTAACTTATTCCTAAAATATCCTTTATCTCCTGTAATTTCTCAAAAGAAGCATTGACTTCTGACTGGTGGTTTTTAAAATGTTCTATTGCACTTGTATACTTTATACGTTCTAGGTATCTGGCTTGTTGACTTGCATCTTCCAACTGGTTATAAAGTTTTTCCAACCTCTTATTATCTAGCTTTTTGGCAAGTTTCCTGACATAACCTCGACGAGAATCATGAGGAGATTTTTCTTGAAATTGACTTTTTATATCGTCCCCATGCTGGGAAGCATAATATTCCACCCAGTGCAATGCTGAATAAAAACACATAGTCACCGTCCAATCAGGATAAGCATTTTCAACACTGTGTGCTGCATTTTCATTACTTTTAGCCTGCAGTAAGTAGCGTTCACGGTTCATAACTTATAATTGGCTCAGAACTAGATAAATTAGAGTACAATCAAATTAGGGTAAAAACATGACCAGGTTTTGAGTGTACTTGTTTTCATTTGTTGTTCTTCACTGGAATCGGCTACTACTCTATCCTTAAGGGGATAAAATCCATCTACTATTTGAGGGCGAAAATACCATTCTTCAGCAGATTCATCGATTAATTTCCATTCGTAGTCAATTATTAAATCTTGAATTCTCTCCCACGTTTCATCCAATAAATCGGTATCGGTATCCTTCAACTGTATCTGGAAATCGATCCAGTGAATATCAGGGAAGCTTGTGGCGACGGCTCTAACTCTTCTGACTTCTCTTGTCAGTTGGATTAACTCCTTCACCAATCTTTTTATTTCAAGAACTGAATTAGAGTTTGTGGATTTATCAGGTTTGACTAAATTCAAATCAGATGAAGCACGATGACTCCAAGTTATTTCATTACTTTTGAAGCTTAACACCGAATTTGTCTTCGTTGAGTTACTTTTCAAATTCATACTCCTTCCTTTAAAAATACATCTAGTCTATCCCTTAAAAAAGTTGCATGTTGCCGAGTAAAAGCAAAATTTATGATACTTCCTTCTGGCAATTCCTGCTCATCCTGGCTAAAGGGGCTTTCTGATAAAATTCCTGCTAATATTATTTGATTTTCTTCATCAATTGCTACGCGTATACCTGTAACAAATAATACACCATTTTGTTCTTGTTGAACCATTGTCTATCTCCAACTTCTAGCCTAGATCAAAACTGAAAAACTAGGGGAATCTCAATATAGGAGTTTACAGGTAAATGAAGTACAAAATTTAATAAAAAGCTCTGTACCAAATAACTTCCACTCCTGTTCCCTTCTGTAAATCATAAGATCGTATCTCCCTAAGATCATATTATAGTTCTACAGGAATTGCAGAACTATAATATGTTAAACCACCCTAAGTTAAGTACATACTACACTAATGCTACACTAAAGGAGGATTGGAAGTTGGGGGTACAAGGCATTGGGTAGCGACTTTATGTGTTACTTGAAACCTTGTAAACGCTTTGTATTGTAATTGAAAAGATACACATTTCGTCCATACACAGTACGAATCTAATCCTGCTTTGAAACTTGATTTTAGTTCATGCATAATACAAACCTCTAAAATAGACTACTAAGTAGTATAAGGATTTCTGTGCTTATTGTCAATTTTGTCGCTAATTTTTTAAAAAGTCTTCTGATAATCAAAGAACCTAGTCAGTACATTTTACACTTTTAATACTTCCATCTTCTTTGATAGAAACGACTTTTACCTTAACAGTATGTCCCTCTTGAAGAACATTGACTTTTTTAGGTTCCTTTTCCGTCAGCCTGATCGTACCCAATATTTCATAGCTGACCTTGTTACCACTGATTTTAGTCACTTTAGCATCAAGTACGTCCCCCTCCTGAAATTTTTGGGATTGATTTACTTTAGCAATTTCTGCTTGGCGCTCTGACTTGACTGGAGGTGCGGTAGGTACAGAAATTTCTCCAATGGGTACACCCGCATCTTTGTAATATCGCATCAAGCGTGATACCCAGCCTAAAACTTGGATAACGGTGTGAGCATCACTGGTACTTTTGAAGTATTGACTACAGATGATTTCTATATTGCGATAGTATTCTACAGTCTTCTTACTGTGTCCAATCTGCTTTCCATCTTTGACTAGGGTTTTGAGATAGGTTAAAAATCTACTAGTGGCGTTTGGTTGATCAACAATTGTCCGCAAGTAGGCGATCGCTTTCCCAATTTCATTGACATCTGTCTCCCTTTGGACAAGAGTTTGGGCGATCGCATGAACAATATCCCATTCCGCATCAGTTAAAGATCGTTCTATTGTAGTTAGGGTAGTCATATATTAGTACATTCCTGACGGAGGTTGGCGATCGCTCGGATAAAGTAGAATAGCAACAAGTTGGTCTAACTGAGGTTTTTGAATGAAACGAGAATGAGCGGATTGAATTTTGTCTTGGATAAATCGAGCTAACTTCTCTCCCGTCAACTCATCAGCTTCATTCAGTTGATAAGCAGAATAGCGCCGTTTGAGATCTTGTGGTTGATTAATTTTATCCACATTGACAGTCATAGTTCCCATCCCAATAGGCTTACCTCCACCCACTTTTAAAGCCATAGGATATTTCTTGTCCTGTCCTAGAACAACCAATAACGTTCCTAATTCTTCTGGTAATAAGTTCTTAAAATGTAACTCAGTCTTGAAACTATATTCCTTTCCAGCTTGTTGTACAGAAATTCCGTCATTTTGACCTTTTTCAATTGATTTAGTCGTATTGTAATAGAACTTACGTCCAGCAACTTTATCATTAATGAAGTATGCGCTTCCTGGTTCAGGGCGAGGACGGTATAAAGAAGGCATAAATCCGATAGAAAAGTCAACTTTTTCACATTCAGCATCGTTGAAATCTAGTAAACCTTGCCAATCCAAAGCACCAAACACCCGACTAGCTGGACACAGTTCTTCTTTCTTACGACATGGTAGACGTTCTGGAGGAATATTACTTTTATATTTTGAGGTAATAATTGGTAAAGTACTATTGGTAATTGCTTCATAAACAGAGCGAATACAACCTTTCAGCGAACTTCCTTGAATTGAAAGTTTTTGGTCAACTCCCTGTACCATCGTTTTAATCAGAGAGATTTTCTTTCCAATATCATTACCAAGCACTACAGCGCCTGTGGATACATGTAAAGAAGTTTGTACTTTGAGAGTTAGGTAAAGTGTACCATGTAAACGGCTACTCTCATATTTATGATGTCCTACCGGACGTTGTAAGTTGGGTCGCTCTTTAGGGAATGAGACAAAAGCATAAGGTTTAGGTATTTTATCCTCAGATTCAGGTGTATTTCTAGGAGATGTAGATTTAGGTGTAGGTCTGCTTGGTGGTTGGTTAGGAGTTCTAGTCATATTTATCTATCAACAGTAAGAGCTACGAAATGTACATTTGCGGTTTTCTGATCCAGAAAATATCTTTGCTTGATATCTAATGCTGGATAATCAAAACCTTTAGGAAAACGAGTTTCCGTGGGTGGATATAAATGAGCGTCACGTTCTTGGATCAACCAGTCATTCTCCAAAGCTGTGAAATCAGGATGATGGTCTACATTACCCAAAAACAAGACTTCATAGGAGTTTTGACGTTTGTGTTTCCATCTCAACTCAAACTGATGATTGAACATTTGTCCTTCTACCATAGGAAATTGCTCATTTGTGGGTGCTTCTGAAATAATTCCGCTAACACTGTCAGACCGACGGTAGAAAAAATAGGTATTCGCTGTTTTTAATCTTGAGATTAATTCCAACAAATCATCAACCGCTAAAGGTTTAGGTTTATAACCGACAAAAGCATTCATTTCACACTCACCAATAAACTGCTCCAATGTCTAACACCTCGTTCAAATAAATCTGTTACTGTCCCTTCTCCCCAAGTTAATTGAACACCAAAACCTAATTTCATTTCCTGCGCTGAAACAGGTGTATCTTCATGGTCGGAATGAGGAAAACCATAGAGTTTAGCTTCGTCTGCGGTGAGAAATTCACCTGCGCCTAACAGATATGTATAAGACCATTGTTTTTGAGTTCCAAAAGCAGAAATTTGCTTTTTATCATCTGATAAGACACAGCCTGGATACTGAACAACAGCCTGGTTTAATTTTACAGATACATTACCCAAACCGCGAGATTTAGCAAACCCCAAACCAAACCAACCATCATCTAAGTCTCGCAATACTAAACCAATTAAACCCAATTGCGCGAGAGTAAAGTTTTTTAAATGTAGCTTAGTCCGAAATTCCCCATCGGTACAAACTTGATAATTAAATGGTCCCACAGCAACAGAACCAAATACTCTATCAATAGCTACCCCGTTCCTTTCTTCAATTTTCAACGGTTTTGATGTTTCGGGATAAGCATCTTCTATTCTGAGTCTACTAGCAATGGAGGTATTACCAAAGATTTGGTCAGTGAAAGAAGAAAGTTGATAAATTTCACTTCCCGATTTAAGATCTTTCAAATAATCGTATTTATCATTTAATGGATCGTTAGCCCAAAGGTGGTTTAATTTAGTCCGATTACTTTTTTCGCTCCCTACTGTTCTGACGATACGTTCTGCGTGAGCACGGACTGCTCCTTTTAAACTGCTTCCCGGTAAGTATATGGAATATCCACCAGCGTGATAGGTTTCAACAAATTCCATATCTGGTTTTGTGGGATCGGCTCCTTCTTTACCTGATTTGATCATAATTGGTCCATCAGGAGTGATGGTTAAATCAATTGTACAGTGATTAACAAATTTTTTGTGCATAATTTAATTCATGTGGGTGAGAACTTGATGATTAAGCATTTATTAAAGCTTTTAGCTGTAATTGACATTGCTGGAAGATGAAATTGACTACAGCGAATAACTTGTCTAAATCATAAATACTGTAAGGAGTTACATCTTGGATAAGAATATCATCCACTAATTTACTAAATTTCCATATTATTCCATTAGAGACTATACCATAAATAACTGTTTTCGATTCTCTATTAAGTCTTTGACAATCAACCATTTCTGCTAAACATTGCGCTGTACTTGTTTCAAAATTATCTTGTTTGGCTTGGACTGAAATACAATAAGGTTGGTCAAAAACCACTTTTCCTAAAGGAGAGCGTTTAGCTAAAATATATTCGAGAAATCCCGATGGGTTTTCATCATAATCCAATGAATGATGATTCCATAAGGTAAATTCATCAGAATATTTTTTCCAAACTTCCTTGAGAACTGGATAAATTAAGTTTTCACAAACAGCAAAATCAGAACAATTAACTACGCCATATTTCATAGCTAGATTTAGGTCTTGGCGGAAGTAATCGGAAACATTAAATTTGATTTCATCGGTAAATTTATCTTCTCTATAGATAATTTGAAACGATTTGAGTACTTCACCAATGGTTTTGTAACTAATAGAATCCATAATCACCTCTGTAACAAGTTTTTAACTAGTTGTCGTGGATGTCTTAGGTAACTTCTCTCGTAGCTTGTCAATCAAGTCTTTAGTCCAATCTTGTTTGAATTGATTCCCATCTTCATAGCTGGGTATCTTTTCAGATGTATTGCTACTGACTAATTCTTGTAAATAGATCAACAGTTTTTTAGGGTTATCGTTTACATCCAACCAATTCATTTCCTTGATCTCTAGTTTAACAACTCCTAAACCACGCGATCGCCCTCCTACCAATGGTATTTGTTCCGTCTCAAACTGGTGTAAACCAATCATCAACAATCCTAACTCCCATTTTTCCGCATTTTCGACCACAGCACGAAAATCAAACTCCACTCCCGCAGGAACTACTTGAAAGTCATATAGTTTACCATTTGCGGCTGTTTCCGTATCTCTGTCAATTGCTACACCATCTCGTTCTTGGTATTGTCCAAACCAGGTATCTGGTATAACATTTAAATCTCGGACTTGAAATTTACTAGCCATCCAGGGTGAACCAAAGAGCAGAGAAGCTAAGTCTGTTTCAGCGATAATTTTTTCAGTTAGTAAGTTGTCTCTTTCGGCGTTGTGTTCTTCTGGAGGAAATAATTCTTTTAACTCTTGTTCAACTTCTTCCTTTATACCATTTTTACCATTCAGGCGTTGATGGGTAATTGACCATTCTGAATCAATCGCTGGATTACTAGCAAAGCTGGGATCAATTCCTCTAAGAAAACTTTCTAAGCGCGATCGCATTGCGCCTTTAAAGCTAGATCCTGGAATTAAAGGTTGTCCTAAGGCATCTTTGATCACTGGTAGATCGGAACCAATTGGTTCAATAGCTCTTCCTGAACTGATTCTTAATGCTGTGATGGTTTTTAGTTTACCACTAATTTCTAAACGATTTCTGAATATATCAAACATATTGTGATTACTCCTTTAATTATTCTCTGCAAATTCTTTTACTAAATGTAAAGCTATAGTATTTGTCTCAGCTTTATTCCGTCCTGTTGTTTGAATACATAAACCAAATCCTGGATCTGTCCAAGTAAGAACGAAATCGATAACTCCATCAGACGTAGTTCCAAGTATTGGATTTATTTGCTTTGGATTGAAAGGTAAAGAATTAATTATCTTTTTAACGTAAGGAGAGCGACGAATTTTTTCAGAAAATCGTTGGAGAACATCTTTACCGTGGTCATCTCTCAAATGGATATTTTTTTGTTCTGGCTTAGTATCATCTTGAGGTATTACAGATAAAATACTAGTTTCTTGTTTAGCAAATTGTAATCGACATCTTTCATTAAATAAAGCTCCCATTGCTGAAAGTGTTATCAAACTTGTTTCACCTTCAGGTTCCTCATCTAAAAGAGAACTGAGATATTCATTTTCTAGACTTTCAGTAATTTCTGATTTCTTAACTATGTTTTCACTCTCAAGCTGTTCAAACAATACGTAGTTATTCAACCAAAGAGCTAAATCCAAAGCAACTGGTTGAGGTGGAAGTTCAATGACTTCTGAGAATTTTTCAAATAAATAATAAACAGGAATTTCCAATGCTTGTCCAATCATCCCCGCGAATGATATCTGGGCTTTGTAACCACCAGTAGCATTAATTGCTATAGTTTCCGAAGAGAATTTTCTAACTTCAGTGCTGATTTCCTTGACTAAATTTTTCAAACCTTGCTGTTTAAAAGTTTTGACATTATCATCCCGTAATCCTGTTAATACACGATAATCAACATAATCAAAGTTTAAATCATTTCTTCTGTTTTCATAGTATAACTTCAACACCTGACCTGTATTTTTACCATCTTCTGTATCGGAAACCAAGAAAATCAAGCGTGTTTTGGAAACAAGTAATCTCTTTTTGTAGATACTAGTAATTGAATTTATTTCTGCTCCACAGATACGAGATGAATTCTCTTGTTCTAGTAGCAGTAATGCTATATTGTTCCAGTTTTTTTGTTCAAGTGCTGATTTGATCGCAGCTATATCTTCTTCAGGTTCTTTAGCATTTTTGATGTTTCCGAATAAGCTTGTACCAACAGTACAAATTAGAATACTTCTCATTATTATAGACCTCAATCCTGTGTAATTTTATCTTGGTTTATTCTATGCTGCACCGTCGCGCATAAATTTTAAATGGCGTGCGCCATATCCTAAGTAAAGGCGAATTAGTTCTAGCCAAATTGGTTTAAAATCAGTTTGATAATTACTAGCTATCTTCTTAGCCACTTCTTGGATATGAATATCAATATCCTCGATAATTTTTTCAGCTAAAGAGCCTTTACCTCTTCCCCATTTTTTATCTCGCCCTACTTGATAGCGAATAAAGTTTTTAATGACTTCCGCGCTATCTGTAGTAGTTGCAACACGGACTAAGTTACGAAATTGAGATTCTTCTAAATCCCCGTAACTAGTTTTATCCAAAGCTAACATAATCCAAATTACTAGATTATCTTCTGCTTGACGGATTCCTTTTTGAATTTCTAGTTGTTTTTTTGGGCTTAATTCTTCGCTCATTTTGCTTCCTCTCTTAATACGTGATGAAATTCATTACAAATTTGGATTTGACCGAAACCTTCAGCAGTGCGATCGCCCACTCCGTTCAATTCTAAATCAGTTAATTTATCAATCCATTTTTTCTCATCCTCTTTGTTGACACTAAATAAATAAACACCTCCTCTATTGGTAACTAATTCAATATCTTTCATCAGACCCCAGGCGCTATTCCAGCCAGAACGGTGATCATAGCTGCTGTAAGCTAATTCCAATTTTAAGGAATTGTCTATTTCTGCTAAACCCACAAAGTCACACAGCATTTTCTCGGAAATGACTGTAGTGCGTAACCAATTCTCTGTCAGGATAGCATCAGATTGTAAATCAAGAGTAAAATAAGTCCGTTTTTTGAGTAAGTCCTGATCCCGTTGACCAAAAACTGACCAAGGTTTCCAGCGATCGCTAATTTTCCGGTTAAATTCCTGGATCTTGCGGTCAACTTCTGGAGCAGTATTTTCAATACTGGCTGTGATTCCAACTTTCCCTAAACCACGAGAAGTAGCACTACCCAAACGAAATAATCGAGGATTGCGATGAATAAAATCGACTAAATTATTAGCTAATTCTGGATTGGCGACTAAGATAGTACTATGATAAACGAAATTCTGCCAATTTGGCGAGTTTTTGGGGGATTTATCAGGAAATGACTCGTTGAGGACTGCTATACTATAAAGTATATCATCTTCAGATGTCGATCGCTGACGATTAATTCCCACTCTAGTTAAAAAGCGAGTTTTATTTGAATGTGGATAATATTGACCTTCTGCATCTTTACTATAAAAACCGTTGAATGGTTCAACTCTGGTAAAAGTTCCAGGATCGCTTGGATCATAAGGAAAATCATACACGTTGGACAAAAAGCGATCAATCAGAGTATCGAAAACTCCGTTTCCTTTGGGTTTAAACCCTGGTTTTTCCTTAGAGCTAACTGCTGTTGCGGGTAAAACCATGATTTGGATCGGATCATCCACAACTTCAGAAACTTCTATATTTTCTCCCGACTCATCCTGGGTACTGATTTTACATACTGCTGGATAGGCGTTTTGAAAGATCGCTGATGAATCGCTTAAAAATAATTCTGCAAAATCGCCACCATCTGGTACGAGATTTTTGCTAAATATATCTGATGTTTGTTGTTGAGCAGTTTGGAGAATTTGGCTGGCGATCGCTCCCCGAATCACGGAACCAGGAATGTGGTCTTGGGCTTCACTGACAGAACCTGGTTTACGAGCGGCGATCGCCAAAGGAGATAATGCTGTAATCTTTAACTTAATTTTTTGCATAATTTGGGAGTAAAAATTGCCAACTTTCATCATCAGGTGCTAAAGTTTCCAAATTCTTCCACTGTAACCAACCCAGACCTACTGACTTACTTCCACCCAAAGCGTGGATATGTCGCAAAGCAGCCAGAATCAGAGGTTTAGTATATTCGGGAGAACTTGGGAGTAAATGAATATCACCAACAAATTCCAATTGATTATTCGCTGGAGAAGTTTCCAGAAAATACAACTTCCTTTCTTCGGAAGTGCGACGACGACGATTGATCGTCACACCCGAACGCAGAACCTCTGGTAAGTCGTCTTTTTTGGTGGAACAAACTAAGTCATCAACTATAATCCGGGATGGTAAAGTCGGATTACCAAAAATTTGCGAAACGAAACAGTGATAACCTTTGTAACCTGGAATCTTGTAACTGTTTCTTAAAGGTTCATTTACTTGTGTTTCAGTCGGAGAAAGAATATCCGCTCTGGGAGAGAGGAAAATTTGCCATCCTAACGCACTAGCTATTTTCTCACATTCGTGACGGAGTCTTCCTTTGAGTTGGGAAGCAGGAATAATTAATTGTCCTTGCGCATTCCGCACGATGGGTTTATCCGCGAGAGAACCATCTGAACCACCAGCTCCTACACACAAAGCACTATCGATAATTGCTGTCAGGGGAATTGTGGTGATGTGATTTTGTAAATCATTCAAGGAAATCATACTTTTGCTCTCCGCTCCTGTGATTGGGAAAGACTGGGACGGGAATCAGTTTTTTGAATAAAAGGATATAAATCTACTAAATCTCGCCATATTGTCTCATAAGTCATCTTTTTCTGTTTCTGTAAATTCTCTGGTTTTTTATGATTGACTGGAGAATCTTGATTTTTCATTTTTTCCTTAACCTCCGCTAAAGACATCCAAGGTGCGAGATTTCCACTATTCTTTTCCTCTTTCGGTAAACACCATGCTTCTTCAAAGTATTTTTCTAATAAATCTCGAGATTCTTTATTAGCTAGACGCACTCGAAAATAACGATAATTGAGTATAGCTGTCTGTTTTCCTCGTTCTAGCAAACTCCGGATTTGGTAAATTTGTGATTTGGGGAAATCGGAATCTTTTAAAGCCTGTAGAGTTTTTAATAATCCACTTAGTTCATGCAATGTATAAGGCGCAGCATATAACTTGAGTTTTGGTGTTCCTGGTTGTAATTTAGTTAGAGCGTCAGACCGAAATTCATTAACATTAGAGGAAATCATCGTTACCGATTTCATCACCAAGAAATCAACAGTACCACCACAGTATTTTTCTTCTTTCTTTAATTCTTTCGCCCGTTTTTTAGCAGATTTAAGTAGTTGACTGGTGAGTTGTTCTGTATAGTATATAGGAGTACTTTCTGATGTAATCAGTACTCCAGTTGACATGCTTAGTTTACACTGCTTTTCTGTTTGTATACTTTCTCTATGGCGATAACGATGTACTGTTTCAAATGTATAACCTTGATTTAATTCATAATCTCTTCCTTTACTTAATAAAATTTTCTCAAATTCCTCACCGATGGTTTTAGCAATTTCCAAGGCTTTATCTGCTGGAACAATCAACATCACATCATCCCCACCAATTGCTAAAATTTCAAAGGGATGAATCCAAATCTCTCTGGAACTTCCTCGCTCTGCTTGTAAGCTTGAATTTAACTTGTGAGGTTCTAGATGTTTAGCCAAGGCTAGGTAAACTGATTTTTCTGTTGCATTAAAGAGATCTTTACTAAAACTAAAGTATTTTTCAGGAGTCTTAATTTCCTTTTGGATATACCCACCCATATTGTTACCATCAGCATAAATATAAGCAACAAAGCCAGGAGTGATACACGCATCTCCAATTTCCCTCACGGACATTGCTTCTTTAACATCAAGATCACGAGGGAGATTACCATAATATGCTTTCCGTAATTCTTTCCGTGAGGGTTCATCTAAATACTCCTTAAATTTATTTACCCAGCTTTTTAAAGCTTTCTTATCTCCAGGTTTCCAAGTTAACCTGCTTTGTTGATACCATTTTGGTATTTCCTCGACTTCCCTAACTTCCCTTTTTGCTATTTGACCAACTAATCTTTTGCGAGCAGATGCTTCTGACATCCAAGGATCGCCAGGAAGACCTTGAGATATATCATCGGGAGAACTCTTGGCTTGATAAACTGCTGATCTACGCTCACCTTCATCCCTTTTTAGATAAGGATGAGTTTCAAGCATGGGTGGGTAACAACGCAAAGGTCGCTCATTTTCCTGTAGTCGCTCATTTCTCGGTAATTTATTCCCATTTCGTCGCTGATTAGATAACGATGCTAGTTTACCAGCTAACTCATTAAAGTTTTTACGGTTTGCAAAATCTTGAGGTTGGCGCGTCTCTTCTTGTTGAAAATAGGCGATAACTAAAGGATTAGTCAGATTTTTCTGATATTTTTCTACCCAAAACGTATCCTGATTAATTTCCTTTGGTAATATTCCCAAGTGGATTTCTAGAGGACTGAATGTATCTCCCACAGCACAGGAGTTAGCTGTTAATGTTTCAAAAGTATAACGTTTTTCAATGGCGTTAGCTAAGTCATCAATTAAACCAGCAGGACAAAAAGCTAAGATATTCCCCCCTGTAGAGTAAATGACTAATTGTGGAATTAGTGCTGAGGACAATTCTGGAAAATTCTCTTCCTTATCTAACCAATTACGTCTAACTTCATTTTGACAAAATTCTCCAGCTTGTTGACATGCTTCATAGTCTGTACTGGTTTCACAGCTAAAGAATGCTGGTAAATCAATTAAATTGATTCTATCTAATAAAGCTGAAGCACCCCGAATTTCTGGTAACCTAGTTTCTTCAAATACATATTGCTTAATTTTGGTCGCACCACCATAAACTAAGCCAATTCGCGATTTCCATAATTGAGCATATCTCTCAGATAAATCCTTCAGCTTTTCTAAGGTATTGGGAAATCCCGTCCCTTTGATGTCCAGGTTGTCTATTTCTTGGACTTGCTTAATTACGTTTTCAAACTCTGCTGGTAAGTTCTCGTTGTCATTGCTTAATGCTCGCTTCACCTCAGCCATTAAAGCTGGATTCTGTGGAGTTTTTTCATTACCCCAAGCTAAACACCAGGCGATCGCGATCATTACCCGACTTGGCTTTACCATAAAAATTCCTTCCGTTTCACCCTGAATAGATTTACTTAACTATCACCAACAATATCTGAACAATGCTAAAAGCTGGCGTTTCATCATCTCGCATAAAAATTTATTTACGGTTTTGATTTACTTTGTGTTTAAGCATTAGGAGCTAACTTCAAATTAAGATAACATTTTTTGAAGTATTTTAACAACTACCAGATTCATAAAAATTTATGTAGCCCTAAAGTGTCGAGATTCAGCCATGTTATGACTATCGAACAGCAATTTTTTACTACACTTCTCTAAATACTGAGGCATAATGGTACAACTTTTGCTGAAATTTAATTGATGACCATTCTATACCTTGTATGGAAGAGCCCTATTCCAGGGATTATTTCCCAGAAGAAGCACTGATTTAGCATGTTGAGGAATTTTGCCAATGTTAGTCCATCCGAAAGAATCCTACGAAAAAGTTAAAGCTAGCCTAGATGAATTCTGTACCAAAATTAGTGATGAGCGAGGTATAGTAATTGTTGAAAGAGATAATGGCAAAAACGTCGCTTTAATTACAGAAGATGAGTTAAGTAGTATGGAAGAAACACTATATTTACTCAGTTCTCCTGAGAATGTAATTCGTATATCTGCGGCTTTAGACCAAGCTAAGTCTGGTAGTCTTAAATCTCAGACTATTGAAGAACTTTTTCAAGAGTTAGGTATTGAAGATGTTTAAGTACACCTCCCTAGGAAAATTGAAACTGGTTTCTATTATCGTAAATCAAGACTTACCTCGATCTTCACCATTTCCCCGCAAGGGGATTAAGATTTAACACGGGAATTTAGTTGAATCTTACTTCAGTCATCTGCATTTTTCCGTTCCTTTAGCAGTATATCCAAATAATTTCCAGCATTTAAGTCGATATTGTCTGACTCCCGACGAGCGGACATCACATCTCGATCGCGCTGACGAATTAGTTGTAACAAGGCGCGATCGCACATCCTTCCCACAAACAAACTAGCAAAAAACACAGCCAGAGTACAGACAATCACAGCGAATAATCCCAAAGGAGCAATAATTAAGATAGTCCAGGTAATAGCTGCATTAGTACAGGCTACAACCCAACTACGGTATTGCACCAATTTTTTTGCTACATACGGAGACATCATGGTAAACCTATTCGGATAATTTATTTAGAACCAATTTTATACCGTTTATGAAAATAGAATATTCCAAGTATCAGCGAAAATAAATACTGAATTTAAATGTCAGAAAGAATCGCTGATTACTGAAATCCCATCTCCATGACTACATTATATTTAACAGAGCCAGGAACCGTAATTCGTTATCATAACGAAACATTAGTTGTGATTAAACCCGAAAAAACCCAGAAAAATTGCCGTCTAGCGGAATTAACCTTAATTGTGGTGTTACCGGGTGTCCAATTAACGGATGTAGTAATTGCCCAATTATTTGACAAAGGTATCGAAACTATTTTTCTGCGTAAAGACGGGCAATTTCGTGGTCGGTTACAAGGTCAATTTCCCACTAATCCCCTGGTACGAATGGCGCAATATCGTAATTTGGACACTACTTTGGGAATGGCGTTAGCACAGAAGTTAGTTATTGGTAAAGTGCGCAATCAGAGGGTTTTGCTACAACGGCGCAATCGAGCCACCAAGGGAAAAATCACAGAATTGTCGGAGGCGATCGATTTAATCAGCGCTTATTTAACCCAATTGTCAAATATAGCTGTTCCGATGGAGCGAGATAAGTTGATGGGAATGGAAGGAACTTGTGCTCGCATATACTATCAGGCTTTACGCCATTGCTTTCCCGATAAATGGAATTTCGGCGGACGGAATCGCCAACCACCCCTCGACGCGATTAATGCACTTTTGAGTTGGGGTTATGGTGTGTTGTTGGCGCGGGTATTTTCCGCTTCCGTCCAAGCAGGACTTGATCCCTATTTGGGATTTTTTCATGCTATAGAGCCATATCGTCCCAATTTAGTTTTGGATTTGATGGAAGAATTTCGTCCTGTGATCGTAGACCATGCGGTAATTTCTCTCATCCAATCCGATATTGTAGGAACTGAGGATTTTGAGTCTTCACCAGATGAGGTAGGAGTGTGGTTAGGAATGATGGCGAAAAAATTATTTTTGGGAGAGTTGGAACGGCGACTCCGGACTCCGGTTTTATATCCAGCCCAAAATCGGCGGTTGACTTTGAGCCAAATTTTGTTGGAACAGGCGCGGAGTTTTGGTCGCAGTTTGGTGAAATCGCAGTTGGAATATGAAGCTTTTGTAATTAAATGACGAAATTATGGTTGGTTTGCTATGACGTGAGGGATGACAAGCGCCGGACTAAGTTGGCGAAGTTGATTGAGCAGCATTGTCAACGAGTCCAGTATTCGGTGTTTGAGTGTCCTCTCGATAATCAGGATTTGAATTATCAGTTGGAAAAGCGTTGGTTACCTGTTCTCAAGTTGAGTGAGGATAATTTGCGGGTTTATCCTTTGGATGCGATCGCCAAGGAAAAAACGCGAGTGTATGGTAGTGAACCTCCTTATGAACCACCTGATTATTTAATTTTGTAAAGGTTGATATTGGATTTGAGATAGGTAGCAGTCATGGAAAATATTGCAGTAATCAGGCTTTGAAGATGAGTAACGAATTGTAAAGTGATGAGTGAATGATGTCGCAAAGAGTATTAGGAAGTACAAGCGAGGAAAATCTCGTAATCTTGAAAAAAGGTTCAATTTTTAGCTTGACATGTTGCAATTTTGCTGCTATACTCACATTCTAAGCTGATTACAATTTTTCAGGCTTATGGAATATAGTACTGACGACTTAAGGTACATTTGACTTTCAGTAAGCCAGTGCATCTGTACCTTGAAAACTAAATATGATAAGTGTTTCCAAGTCTGCTGTTTTTCAGAACCTAATCCCCGAAAGGGGACGGAAACT
>Ga0116228_10000530_pt1 | contig 29238 bp, 28 predicted proteins | sample S1TSphfallax_2_FD_89694 | JGI IMG/M metagenome (GOLD analysis project Ga0116228, IMG submission 89694) | Host-associated microbial communities from peat moss isolated from Minnesota, USA - S1T2_Fc - Sphagnum fallax MG | ecosystem: Host-associated > Plants > Peat moss > Unclassified | place... | reverse complement strand
TGCCGCGCCGCAGCGAGGAGCCGTCAACCACGTCGTCATGCAGGAGCGTCGCGGTATGAATGAACTCGATGACTGCCGCTCCCTCGATGTGGCGGGTTCCGGTATACCCGCAGGCACGCGCGGCTAATAGCACCATGAGGGGCCGCAGTCGCTTCCCGCCGGAATGGATGATGTAGGTGGCTACTTGATCAACGAGGGCAACCTGGCTGTGTAAGCGATCTTTGACGACCCGATTGACGGCCTCAAAATCAGCGGTAACCAACTCTCGAATCTGTTCTATAGTCATGCCGCACTCAAACGAATGTGCCATGGTACCTAAGATTGCCCAGCGCCGCCCGGCACACTGCCGGGCGGTGTCCCGTGCGCGGTAGTCGCCCGCGTCGTTCGTCGGCACGAATTGCGCGCCCGAAACGCCCCAAGACCACCGGTTTGACCTCAAACGCCCCCCGTCGTACAATTCGCGGCTCTTTTGCGGCCCCCTGGGCCCTTCAGCTGGAGTCGTAACGATGTATGCCGTGATTGCCACGGGCGGTAAACAGTACCGCGTCAAAGAAGGTGCCGTTGTCCGCATTGAGAAGCTCAATGCCGAGGCGGGCGCCAGTGTCGAATTCAATCAGGTGCTGCTGGTCGGCGCCGGTTCCGAGGTGACGATCGGCGCTCCCTACGTCGGCAGTGCGAAGGTCGTCGCCACCGTCGAAAGTCACGGCAAGGGCGACAAGGTGCGGATCGTCAAATTTCGCCGCCGCAAGCATTACAAGCGCGAAGGGTCGCATCGCCAGCCGTATACCGACGTGAAGATCACGTCGATCCTCAGCTGATCGACTTCGGTTCGCAAGTTTTAGAGGAGACTCCTAAATGGCACATAAAAAAGCAGGCGGCAGTACTCGCAACGGCCGCGACTCCCATTCCAAGCGATTGGGCGTCAAGAAGTTCGGCGGCGAGGCGGTCCTCGCCGGCAATATTCTGATCCGTCAGCGTGGCACGGTGTATCGCCCCGGCCTCAACGTCGGCATCGGCACGGACCACACCTTGTTCGCCACGTCGCACGGGGTCGTGGAGTTCTCGGTCAAGGGCAAGGAACAGCGCACCTACGTCAACGTCGTTACGAAGCAAGCGTAGCGAAGGTCGGCGCGCTCGCGTCAGCCGGACTGCAAGGTCCGGCACGTGCACCAGGCAGATACGAGGGGGGCAGGCGAATACCTGCCCCCCTTTTTAATTGAAGCGCAGCATCATGAAATTCATCGACGAGGCCAAGCTCAAGGTGCAAGCCGGTAACGGCGGGCGCGGCTGCGTGAGTTTCCGGCGCGAAAAGTTCGTGCCCTTCGGCGGCCCCGACGGCGGCGACGGTGGCTTGGGCGGCAGCGTCTACCTGCGTGCGGTCGAGGGCATGAATACGCTCGCCGATTTTCGCATTTCCCGCACCTACCGCGGCCAAAACGGCGAGGGCGGCAGCGGCAATGACTGTACCGGGCACGGCGGCGACGACACGTATGTGTCGATCCCGGTGGGTACCGTCGTCACCGACATCGACACCGGCGAGCAACTCGGCGACCTCGCCCTCGCAGGCCAGACTCTGCTCGTCGCGAAGGGGGGCAAAGGCGGCTGGGGCAATGCGCGCTTCAAATCGAGCACGAATCGCACGCCCCGCAAAGCGGGCTTAGGGTTACCGGGCGAGAAGCGCGAGCTTGCCCTGGAGCTCAAGCTCATTGCCGACGTGGGTCTGCTCGGCTTGCCGAATGCCGGCAAGTCGACGCTGATTCGTGCCGTTTCGGCGGCCCGTCCAAAAGTCGCTGATTACCCCTTCACGACGCTGCACCCGAATCTTGGGGTCGTGACCGCGGGCCCCGGCCGCAGCTTCGTCATGGCGGATATCCCGGGACTGATCGAGGGCGCAGCCGACGGTGCCGGTCTCGGGATTCGGTTCCTGAAGCATCTGCAAAGAACCCGTGTCTTGCTGCATTTGATCGATATCGCGCCGCTCGACCCGGAAGCGGATCCCGTCAAGGACGCGCGCACCATCATCGCGGAATTGAAGAAGTTCGCAGCCGACCTGGGTTTGAAAGAACGCTGGTTGGTGATCAACAAGACCGACCTGCTCGACTCCGCCGAGGTCGACAAACGCGCCAAGGAACTCGTTCGCCGTCTGCGCTGGAAGGGGCCGGTGTTGAAGATCTCCGGCGTCACGGGCGCGGGGACGGAGGATTTGAAGCAAGCCGTGATGCGGTATCTCGAGGAGCATCCGCGCGAGGCGCGGCGTACGGCGATCGACGAAGAGGCCGCGGATCGCCCGACGTTTGCGGGCGGAGTGGCAAAGCGCGGGGCCTAGCACGCGGGCGCCGGGCGCCCGAAGAACAACCTATTTTGCCGCGGCGAGCGCGCGGACTTGCTTGGTGAGCCGGCTCTTGTGGCGAGCGGCTTTGTTGCGATGGATGATGCCCTTGTTGACCATGCTGTCGATCACCGGCGTCGCCGAGTCGAGTGCCGAGAGGGCGTCCGCCTGATTGCCGGCCTTCAGAGCAGCGGTTGCCTTGCGAATTGCGCTGCGCAGCTGCGAGGTGAGGGCGTCGTTACGGGCACGATGCACCGTCGATTGGCGGGCCGCCTTTTCCGCAGATTTTGTATTGGCCAAGCGCAGACTCCTTAAGATATGTGGCCGGACCTTGCAAAGGGCCGCCAAAGAGCCGCTAAGTTTGCGGCCCTAACCAGGCCTTGTCAATGAGTGCGGCGCCCGGCGGCGCGGTAGCTTGGTATAGTGGCGGGTACGATGGAACTAGTTCGCGGCCTACATAATCTTGCGCAGCGGCATCGCGGCTGCGTCTTGACCGTCGGCAACTATGACGGTGTGCATTTGGGCCACCAGGCGATGATTGCCCTCGTGAAACGCCGCGGCGTGGAGCTCGGCTGCCCGGCCACCGTGTTGGTATTCGAGCCGAGTTCCAAGGAATTCATCGATCCGGAGGGGGCACCGCCGCGCCTGACCCGCTGGCGGGAGAAGTTTCTGGCGCTCGCCGCCCAGGGGGTCGAGCGGCTCGTGACCTTACGCTTCGACGAACGGATGCGTGCCATGAGCCCGCGCCAGTTCGTCGATGAGTTGATCGTCGCGGGTCTCGGGACACGGCACTTGGTCGTGGGCCATGACTTTCGCTACGGCTGCCATGCGGCCGGCACGATCGAGACCCTGACGGCCGCGGGCAGGCTCCAGGGTTTCCGCGTTGAGGGGATGGAGCCATTCATCGGCGACGGCGTGCGCGTCAGCAGTACCGCCGTTCGGGAGCGGCTCGAGCAGGGCCATTTCCAAGCGGCGGCGCGTCTGCTCGGTCGCCCGTACCGGATGCAAGGACGGGTCGTGCATGGCCGGAAGCTCGGCCGCACGCTCGGGTTTCCGACGGCGAACCTGCGGCTCGGCCGGCGCAAGCCACCGCTCTCGGGCATTCTCGCGGTCCGCGTTGCCGGCATCGAGGGCCGACCCCTGCCGGGCGTCGCAAGCCTCGGCACGCGGCCGACCGTGAACGGCGTGGAGCCCCTGCTCGAAGTGTATTTGTTCGATTTCTCCGGGGATTTGTATGGGCGCGTGATCGACGTCGAGTTCGTCGCGAAGTTGCGCGACGAGGTCAAGTTCGATTCGCTCGATGCCTTGGTGGCGCAAATGCGTCAGGACGCCGAGCGAGCCCGCGCCCTCTTGTTGTAAGGTGAGTTGTGACTGACTATAAAGCGACGATCAATCTGCCGAATACCGGCTTTCCGATGAAGGCCGATCTTGCGAACCGAGAGCCCAAAATGCTCGCCGAGTGGGAGCACGACGGCCTCTATGAAAAGATCCGTGCTCGTGCGAAGGGGCGCCCGCCGTTCATTCTTCTCGACGGCCCGCCGTATGCGAACGGCACGATCCATTTGGGGCACGCGGTCAACAAGATCCTCAAGGATGTGATCATCAAGTCGCAGACTTTGGACGGCTATGACGCACCCTATGTCCCCGGCTGGGACTGTCACGGCCTGCCCATCGAGATGCAGGTCGAGAAGACTTTCGGTCGGGTCGGACAGAAGCTCGACGCCAAGGGATTCAGGGCCGCCTGCCGCGAGTATGCAGCCGGGCAGGTTGCCTCGCAGCGCCTGGATTTCAAACGCTTGGGTGTACTCGGTGATTGGGAACACCCCTATCTGACCATGCAGCCGCGTTACGAAGCGGAGCAGCTGCGTGGCTTTGCGGTGATCATCAAGAACGGGCATTTGTACAAGGGCTTCAAGCCGGTGCACTGGTGTTTGAATTGCCGCTCCGCGCTCGCCGAGGCCGAAGTCGAATACGAGGACAAGACGAGCCCCAGTGTCTACGTGCGTTTTCCGGTCGTCGATGTCGCCGACCTGGCGCTGCGCTTTCATTTGCAAGAGCCGTCGGAAGCCTTGCCGCACATTCCGGTTTCGGTGGCGATCTGGACCACGACGCCATGGACGCTGCCGGCGAACCGCGCGGTCGCAGTCCACCCAAACTTCGAGTACGCGCTGGTCGAGTTCAATCTGGGCGCGGGGCGCGAGCGACTCGTGCTCGCGAGCGAGCTCATGCTCCCCGTCATGGCGATGATCGGTGCCACGAGCTGGGATGTGATCGCAAGCGTCAAAGGCGCCGCACTCGAACACGTGAGTCTGCAGCATCCGTTCTATGACGAGCGGCAGGTGCCGATCATCCTCGGCGATCACGTCACGCTCGATGCGGGCACGGGTGCCGTGCACACCGCGCCCGGACATGGTTTGGACGACTATCTCGTCGGCCGTAAATACGGGCTCGAAACCGACAATCCTGTCGGTGGGGACGGCCGCTTCCTGCCGACGACGCCGCTTTTCGCCGGTGAGCAGGTGTTCGATGCGAATGCGCACGTCATCGCGGTACTGACCGAGCGCGGCCGCTTGCTCAAGGATCAACCCTATCATCATGCGTACCCGCATTGCTGGCGGCACAAGACGCCGGTTATCTTTCGTGCGACGCCACAGTGGTTCATCAGCATGGACCAGGCGGGATTGCGCAAGGGCGCGCTCGATGCCATCGGGCATGTCGATTGGATGCCGGCGTGGGGTGAGCAGCGCATCTCCAGCATGATCGCCGGACGGCCCGACTGGTGCGTCTCGCGACAGCGCACCTGGGGCGTCCCGATTCCATTGTTCGTCAACAAGGAGACGGGCGAGCTGCATCCCCGCACTCAGGAATTGATCGAGCAGGTGGCCGAGCGCGTCGAACGCGACGGCATCGATGCGTGGTTCGACCTCGAGCCCGGCGAACTCTTGGGCAGCGAGGCAGCGCTCTACGACAAGGCGACCGATGTCATGGACGTGTGGTTCGATTCGGGCATGGCCCACCACAGTGTCGCCACCATGCGGCCGGAAATCACCTCGCCCGCGGACTTATACCTCGAGGGTTCCGACCAGCATCGCGGCTGGTTTCACAGCTCGCTGCTCACCTCGGTCGCGATGCACGGCCGTGCGCCGTATCGTGGCGTGCTCACGCACGGGTTTACGGTCGATGAGAAGGGCCGCAAGATGTCGAAGTCGATCGGCAACATTCTCGTGCCGCAGAAGCTCACGAACACTCTGGGCGCCGACATCGTGCGGCTCTGGGTCGCAGCCACCGACTACGCGAACGAGATGAGCGTCTCGGACGAGATCCTGAAGCGCATGGCCGATTCCTATCGCCGCATGCGCAACACCTTGCGCTTCTTGCTGGGCAACCTGCATGGCTTCGATCCGTCGCAGCACATGACCGCCTGGGACGAACTCGTTGCGATCGACCAGTGGGCGATCGCCAAAGCCTTCGCCCTGCAAAACGAAGTCGTGACCGCGTATCGCAACTACGAATTTCACGACATTTATCAGAAGGTACACAATTTCTGCGTCGTCGAGTTGGGCGGCTTTTACTTGGACATCATCAAGGATCGGCTCTACACGACCGGAGCGGCGAGCCGGCCGCGACGTTCCGCGCAGACGGCGATGTTTCATATCGCCCAGGCCATGGTGCGCTGGCTCGCACCGATCCTGAGCTTCACCGCCGAGGAGGCGTGGCGATTCTTGCCGGGCTACACCGGAGCGCCGGGCGGGGAGTCCGTGTTCTTGAGCGGCTGGCATCAATTTCCATCGGGTGCCGAGCGCCCCGCCGTACTCGATTGGCCGGCCTTGATCACGCTCAAGACCGACGTCGCACGCGAGCTCGAGCGATTGCGCGCGGCAGGCGAAATCGGGGCGCCGCTCGAAGCGGAAGTCACGGTGTTCGCGCCGCCTTCGGTCGCATCCCGTTACATGGCGGTTGCGGACGAGCTACGTTTTATCCTGATCACCAGCCAGGCGCGCGTCGTCGAACGCGACACGCCGCCGGCCGATGCGGTGCGCACGAGCCAGGACGGGGTTTGGATTCGCGTGCATCCTGTGACTCAGCCGAAGTGCGTGCGCTGCTGGCATTTACGCAGCGACGTCGGCAGTGATCCGCGACATCCGGAACTCTGTGCACGGTGTGTTCTCAACGTCGAGGGTCCCGGCGAGGAGCGGCACTTCGCATGAACACGACCGTCGCAACGGGCAAGGGCTGGCGCTGGATGCTCCTGTCGGTGTTGGTGGTCGTCGCCGATCAGATCAGCAAGAGCTATGTCGTCGGGCATCTGGAGGAGTTTGAGGTCAACAGCGTCCTGCCGGTCCTCGACATCACGCTCATGCACAACGTCGGTGCTGCATTCAGCTTCCTCGCTTCCGCCTCGGGCTGGCAGCGTTGGTTCTTCATTGCGCTCGCCTGTATCGTGAGCTGCGGCATAGCGATCTGGCTCCTCCGTCTGCCGCCCGGCGCACGCCGCCTGACTGCCGCGGGACTTGCACTGGTGCTCGGGGGTGCGGTGGGCAACGTGATCGACCGAATTCGGCTGGGTTCGGTCGTGGATTTCATTCACTTTCACTGGGAACGGGCGTATTTTCCGGCATTCAACGTTGCCGATTCGGCGATTACGGTGGGGGCAGCGCTGTTGCTGCTGGATGCTTTATTCGACACTAGGCGGAAGTCCTGATGCATATCTTATTGGCCAATCCACGCGGATTTTGTGCGGGCGTGGATCGCGCGATCGACATCGTCGAACGGGCGATCGATCTGTTCGGCGCGCCGATCTACGTGCGGCACGAGGTCGTGCACAATAAATATGTCGTCGATCGGCTGCGCACGATCGGCGCGGTGTTCGTCGAGGAACTCGACGAGGTGCCCGATGCCGCCACCGTGATCTTCAGCGCCCACGGCGTCGCGCGCAGTGTGCAGGATGAGGCGAAGCGGCGCCAATTGAAAGTCTTCGATGCGACCTGCCCGCTCGTCACCAAAGTGCACATGGAGGTGACCCGCTACGCGCGCGAGGCGCGCGAAGTGTTCCTGATCGGGCACGAAGGCCATCCCGAAGTCGAAGGCACGATGGGTCAGTTCGATACGACGTACGGCGGCCGCATGTATTTGGTCGAGACCGCCGAGCAGGTCGCGGAACTCGTGGTCAAGGATCCCGATCACCTCGCCTTCGTAACGCAAACGACGCTCTCGGTCGATGACACGGTGACGATCGTCGACGCGCTGCGTGCGCGCTTCCCGAAGCTCAAGGCGCCGGTCAAGGAGGACATCTGTTACGCGACGCAAAACCGCCAGGATGCGGTCAAGGGCATCATCGACCGCTGCGACGTGCTGGTCGTCGTCGGCTCGGCCTCGAGCTCGAATTCCAACCGCTTGCGCGAGTTGGCCGAAAAGTCGGGAAAACGTGGCTATCTAGTCGATGGCCCGGAACACCTTTCCCGGGACTGGTTCAGCGCGGATCTGACCGTCGGACTGACTGCGGGCGCCTCCGCACCCGAGATTCTGGTTCAGGGCGTGCTCAAACAGCTGATGGCCTGGGGCGGCAAGATCGTCGACGAAGTCGCCGGCCGTTCCGAACACGTGATGTTCGCATTGCCGCGGGCGCTGCGCGACGTCACGAAACGCAGCACAAGTCTTTCATCGGTCGATTCACCGGGGTAGAATGCCGCCCCTTTTGAGTTTCCGGCGCCGCAATAGCTCAGTTGGTAGAGCAACGCATTCGTAATGCGTGGGTCAGGGGTTCGAATCCTCTTTGCGGCACCAATTTTTTTTGGGCATGCGCGGCGCGCGGCAGACCGAGTCTCTCGACGCGGCGACGATTCGAACCCCTGACAGACAACAAGCCGGTTCGACCAATCGCCGTAGGCGATTGGACCGCCCGTAGGGCGGCCCCGGAGGGGCGAGGCGCGCAGCGCCGAGTAATCCTCTTTGCGGCACCATTAAACCTAGGGTTTGAGCGATAGCGGGTTTTTCTGGATTTCGCTGTAAGTGCACCGTAAGTGCAAGCGCGCAAGCTACGCAGGACCGCCAGGGAAGGGAGTACCGACATGGCAATCGTGAGGGCTACGTTCAGGCCCGAAAAATCGAAAGGCGAACTTGACGAAAGGGTAAGCGACGCAAGGCTCAACCTCCAAGATCTTCGGGAGGCGGACAAGCCGGAATCTACGCCGCACTTGGAGCCTCGAAGCTCTGCCGTTGCGTTCATCAATTCGGCTTACGAAGTTGTCCCGGTGTGCCAAACGTTTGCAGACATCAAAGGGTGGCGTGCGCTTCAAGGCATACCCCAATCGCCCCGTGAGCGAAGTGTGCGACGAATATCTGGCGCTCTGCGAACGCTTCGTCGCCGACTTGCTAACCGTAGCGGCAATTCGATCGGGAATTCGCGTCGGGGCGCGTGGGTCAGGGGTTCAAAACGCTAAGAGCCTCGCTGCGCCTGCTTCAGTACCGGTCGGGCGACGAAGACCAACATCGACAGCGGCAGAGTACCGGGGATCAACACGACCCACGGAAAGGGATTCGTGGCAAACCACCCCACAACTCCGTCAGCCAAGGCGGTGATCACCATCACGAGGGCAGCGCGCATCGACCAAAACCGATGGACCTGCCATGCTTCGCTCACTGGGATGTTCATGTCTTGCGTCGCTCCTGAAAAAATAACACTTGCAAACCGACTATCCCCAGGCTCTGGGGATAAGCCTGTGGACAACTCGGGATATCATGCCCCTGTCTCGACAAATCCGTTGCTTGTCCCACTTGATTACGTTTTGATCACTGCCGTTTTTTGCACGCGGACAGACTCCGTTAGACTAGTCCGCGTATGCCCCTCTTGTCATCAAGTCAGCGTCCGCGAACCCAATGGCTGCTATTCGCAGCCCTGGCGCTGCTGATCGGTTCGGCTTTTTGGGGACTTAGAGTCGCGCAGGCCACCCGGAAGACGTTCAATGAAAGTGCCACCTGGCCCGTCGTCACGGGGACCATCATCGAGTCGCGCATCGTCGATCGCGGCGGTCTCGAGCGCTATTGCCCGTTCGTGCGGTACGCCTATGACTTGGGTGGATCCGTCTTCCATGCGAGTCGAATCGCACTCTTGCCCGGCGATCCCTCGCTCTGTAGCCGTACCGAGGAAGCGGCCGCCCATCTGGTGCAAAGTTACCCGGTCGAGCGACGCGTCTCGGTCCATTACGATCCGGTCGAGCCGGGACGGTCGGTTCTCGAGATTCGCGAGATCCCGTGGTTACAAGCCTTCCCGCAGACCGCATTGATCGTGATTTTCGTGCTCACTGTGGTTGCTCTGCGCCAAACTGCTGCCCTCTTCTTGAAGCGGACCTAGAACTCACCCACGGGCGCCCGTCCGCGCGTAGTCTTCGTCCGACCGGGACTCGCGTCGCGCCGGGGTGCTGGATTCATATCGCCTTGTCTATAGTCCGCGCATCGATCCCTCATCGGAGCACAGCATGAGTTACCTCAGAACCCGCGATGATGTGAATTTGTACGTAAAGGACTGGGGCTCGGGCCGTCCCGTGGTCCTGTTGCACGGCTGGCCGCTGTCGGCCGATAGTTTCGATGATTTGTCGAATTCCATTGCGAATGCGGGAATGCGCGCGATCGCGTACGACCGTCGCGGCTTCGGCCGCTCGGAGCAGCCGTGGAGCGGCTACGACTACGACACGCTCGCCGACGACCTCCACGCGGTGCTGGAACATACCGGTGCCCGGGATGCGACGCTCGTCGGTTTCTCGATGGGCGGCGGCGAGGTGGCGCGCTATCTCTCCCGCCATGCGGGTAAGAACGTGCAGCAGGCGATCCTGATCTCCTCGGTCGTGCCTTACATGCTCAAGACCGCCAACAATCCAGACGGTGTCGATCAGTCGGTATTCGATCAAATGAGCGAAGGCATGACCGCGGATCGCGCAAAATTCTGGACGTCGTTCTTCAAGCAGTTCTACGGCGTGGGCCTCGTCTCGCACCCGGTCAGCGACGAACTACTGCAATGGTCGGCGAACGTCGCGATGCAAGCGAGTCTGCGCGCCACGCTCGCGTGTGCGCAGGCGTTTGCCACGACCGACTTTCGCGCCGATCTCGCCGCGTTCAAAGTCCCGACGCTGATCATTCATGGCACGCACGACAAGACCGTGCCGATCGACGCGGCCGGCCGTGCTGCGGCGGCTGGGATCCCGGGCAGCACGCTACTCGAATACGATGGGGCGCCGCATGGCCTGATCGTCACGCACAAACAGCAACTCGCCGATGACGTCTTGGAGTTCTTGCGGCGCGCGCAGACGCAATCGAGCCGCGCAGGTGTGGGCGATTCCTCGCTGCGCCGCGCCGGCTAGCGCTCAGGACTTGCTCGGGTCGTACCAGACGGCCTCGATGTTGTTGCCGTCCGGATCGAGGATGAATGCCGCAAAGTAGCCCGGGGAATATTCGCGATAGCCCGGGCGTCCATAATCCTTGCCGCCGGCCGCAAGTCCGGCGGCGTGGAAGGCTTCAACCTGCGCCTGGCTGCGCGCTTGGAACGCGAGGTGCAATGGTACGAGCGGGTCCTTTTGGGTGATCCAAAAATCCGTGTTCTTGCCGTCGTTGAAGCCGGCGGACTCGCCGTGCTCCATGTTGTTGTGATAGCCCAGTGACCCGAGCACCTGGGAATAAAATGCCTTGGACTTGCGGTAGTCGCTGATGGGCAAACTCGTATGGGCGATCATCGCGTCCTCCGGTTGTAGCGCACGCCGCCCGATCGGCGGCGTGCGCGTCGGTGGCTCATGCGTTGGTTATTATGCCGCCCTACGCAGCGCCGCATGCAACTGCGCTTCGGCGCTCGCCAGCGCGGCTGCGAGTGCATCCGGACCCATGGCGATGCCTTCGGCGCGAACGAACGCCAAATCGACGAGACCCAAGAAGCTGAAGACCGCACGCAGGTAAGTTTCCTGGTAGTCCATGAGTTTCATCGGGCCGTCGGAGTAGATGCCGCCGCGCGACGAGACGATGATGAGCTTCTTACCCGCCGGCAGCAGAGGCTCGGGACCCGAGGGGCCATACTTGAAAGTGCGGCCGGCGCGAACGACATGGTCGATCCATGCCTTGAGCGTCGACGGGATCCCGAAATTCCACATCGGTGCTCCGATCACGATCGTGTCGGCGGCGATCAGTTCATCGATCGCTTCGTTGGACAGACGGGCGGCGGCGCGCAATTCCGGCGAGTGCTGTTCAGGCGGTGTAAAGAAGGAGCCGAGCGTCACGCCGTCCAGGTGCGGCATCGGGTTCGTGCCCAAGTCGCGTGTGATGACGTGCAACTCGCCATGCGCCGCCTCGAGTTCGGCGAGCGTTCGCGCGGTCAATTTGCGTGAAATCGAACGTTCGCCGAGCGGACTGCTATCGACGTGGAGGACGGTGTGGGACATTGCGCATCTCCGATGGTAGTAAAAGAGAACCATCTTATATATTATTACCAAGTCGATAAGAAGAACGCACTCCGAACTCACTAGGTTACCCGCAGGTAAGTCATGAAAAAGGGCATGTCCAAAGCGATCGGGACCGCGGGCGCGGCTCGCGCGCCGGGCAACATACACTCGGCCTGCCCGATCCACGATCTGATCTCGCGATTGGGCGACAAGTGGAGCGTGCTGGTGCTCATGGAACTCGCGAAAGCCGAGCACAATCGCCTGCGATTCTCCGAGCTGATGCGTGCGGTCTCGGGGATCTCGCAGCGTATGTTGGCAACGACCTTGCGGTATTTGGAGCGTGACGGGATTGTCACGCGCCACCTGTACGCGGAAGTACCGCCGCGCGTCGAATACACGCTGACCGAGCGCGGCCATGGACTGTTGGTGCCGGTTCGGGCGCTGTTCATGTGGATTGACGCGCAATGGCCGCAGATCGAAAAATCGCGGCAAGAGTATGACCACAAACTGAGCGCGACGACGCGTTAGGCGGCATGCGCGAGCATGCGCTAGGCGGCGTGTTCTCGTGACCCCGCGCTGCGTTGCCGGCCACACGCATCGCAGAGAAACTCATCGCCATGCAGGCTGCGGCCGAGCAGGCGGCCATCCGGCATCTGCGCCCAGTTACCCCGGCCGCGCACGCCGGGCGCGCCGAACCGGACATGCAGTTCGCAGGTCGGATTCGCGCAAAAAAACGGGTAGTCGAGTTCGAAGGCAAGCATCGATGGTCCAGCAGCGCGAGATGGGTTACTGTAATTATATACAGTTCCCGCGCAAGGAGCGAACTTGCCTACCGCGGGATTCCAAATCCGGCCTTTCCCTGGCGCCGTCTGACACGATCTCAAGATCCTCGCGCGCTATCGATCGCTGCCGCGTACCGGCATTGTGTGCGCCACTCGGATCCCAAGCGTGGAGTTGCCGCCTTGTTTCGCGTCCTGATCGTGACCGTACTGTTCAGTCTCTCCCTAGGATGTACTACGATGAAAGAGCCCCTGCAATCCGTTGCGCACGTCGATCTGCCGCGCTACATGGGCGACTGGTACGTGATCGCCAACATCCCGTATTTCGCCGAAAAGAATTGCTATGACTCGATCGAAAGCTACGCCCTGCGCAGCGACGGGAAGATCGACAATTGGTTCCGTTGCCGCAAGGGCTCCTTCGAAGCGCCGATGGAGCGCAAAGCGACGGCGGTCGCATCGGTCGATGATAAAAGCAGCAACGCGGTCTGGACCGTCAAATTCTTCCACATCATTCCGGTCAAATACATGATTCTCGCGCTTGACCCGAATTACCAATGGGTCGTGGTCGGCCATCCGTCGCGGCGCTACGGCTGGATCATGGCGCGCAAGCAAACACTCGACGAGGACATCTATCGACATCTGCTCGATGAGCTCGCCCGACAAGGTTACGATCCCGCCAAGTTTCAAAAGGTGCCACAACGGCAGTCGAGCGACGTGGCCGTGCCCGCGGGTGCGTCGACGAGCCACTGAGCGAGCGACTCGCGTCCTATGCTGACTTCGCTCGTCATCGCAACCGGCGTAGCCGTCGTCGGCTTCGCACTGGTCTGGGTGCTCTGCGTCCGGATTCATAATTATGGTTTTCTCGACGTCGCGTGGTCGCTGAGCATTGCGGTGCTCGCGCCGATTTATGGCGCGCTCGGTCCCGGCGACCCACTGCGTCGGCTAAGCTTCACGGCCGTCGGTGCCCTGTGGAGTCTACGGCTCGGCCTGTACGTGTTGATTCGCGTCTCACGCCTGCACCCGCGCGAGGACGCACGCTATCGCACCCTGCGCGAGAAGTGGCCCGGACCCTGGCAATTTCTAGCTTTCTTCGAGTTGCAGGCCTTGATCGCGGTCGTGTTTTCCCTGCCTTTCTTATTTGCGTCGCGAAATCCGCAATCGCGCTTCGGCGTCTGCGAGTGGGTGGGGCTGACACTCGCCTTGTTGGCGATCGCCGGCGAATCTCTGTCCGACTGGCAGGCACAGCGCTTCAAACGCGATCCCGCCCACCGCGACGCAGTGGTAGACGTCGGACTCTGGCGCTATTCGCGCCACCCGAACTATTTCTTCGAATCCCTCGTCTGGTGGGGCTTCTTCATTGCGGCTCTCGATTCGTCCTATGGCCTCGTGACCTTGGTGTGTCCGCTGCTGATGCTCTACCTGCTGTTCCAGGTCACCGGCATTCCACTCACCGAGAAACATTCGCTCGAGAGTCGCGGCGAGGCGTATCGCGCCTATCAGCGGCGCACGAGCCGATTCATTCCGTGGTTTCCTCGGGACGCCTGAGAGCCGCACAGCGCGGTCCGCGCCGGGGGTGCACCGCACACAAGACTCCAGCCTTGCTGGCTCCGCGAGGCTGGTCGACAATAGCGGGAGTAGCCGCCATGGCGTTAGGGCGTTAGGGCGTTAGTAGAGTATCGTTCAGCAAACGATCCGGGGGATCTGCACCGATGTCTCGATGGCGAGTCCTCGATCAGGATGCGCGACCCTACACCTATGCGCTGGTGTTGATTTGGTTCGCGGCAGTCGGCGAGCTCGGCAGCTATGTGCATGCCGAGCATGCGGGCTCAATGTGGGTCGTTTTGCCCGCACTGCTCACACTCGCCGCGATGGCGCTGTTGTACGCGGCGAGCGCCCACGCCCGCAGGGCGCGCGGGGCCGACGCCGCTGAGCAGTTGCGCCTGGCCCAGGACGGTACGGGTCTCGGGGTCTATCAACTCGATTTTGCGCGCAATACTGCCTTCGCTTCGCCGAGTCTGTGCCGGCTCCTGGGACAGCCGGTCATGTCGCAGCCGATACCTCTCGACCGTTGGTTCGCCGCGCTGCATCCGGACCATGTCAACGCAGCCCGCGACAGCATGGCGAAGCGGATCCGACAGGGCCAGTTGCGCTACACGCACGAGCAGCAAGTCGTCACCGCCGACGGCTCGAGTCGTTGGCTCGAGACCCAGGTCCAGCTGCGCCTGGATTCTGCGGGCGCGCTCGCGACGGCGCACGGCGCGACGATCGACATCACGGAACGCAAGTTGCTGTTGCAGGCACAAGCCGAGCTGCAACAGACCGTGGCCGACATGCGCCGCTTGCACGCTCTCAGCACCGAGCTCGCGGCGGCGCGCGACGATCTGACCCCACCGATGAATTCGCTGCTGCAGGTGATCCTCGAGTTTCACGGCGCGACGCATGGATTCGTGACGCTGCACCGGCAAGCGGAGCATGCCTTCGCGATCGTGGCGCAGCGCGGTCTCGCGGCGCCACATCCGCGCGCCATCGGCGCACGCGCCGAGATCACGGCGACGGACCGGGAGACCTTGCTCGCCGCCCACGCACAGTTTGCCCTGGAAGCGGGATTTCCCGCCGTGCGTTGCACGCCCTTGCTCGCGGCGGACGGCCAGCTCACCGGTGTGATCGCAGTGCTCTTGCCGCAAGCCCGTGAGGCTAGCGCGCGCGAAGCCGAGCTCAGCGAGTTGTGCGCGGCCATGGCCGGAGCAGTCGTCGAACGGGAAAGTGCACGGGCTCGCGCGGCCGAACAGGACAGACGCTTCGCGGTCGCCTTGGACTCTTCGACCGTGCCCTTCAACATTCTCGCACCGGTGCGCGACGCCGCGGGCCGCCTGGTCGACCTACGCTGGGTGTATCTGAATGCAGCGGCTGCGCGCCTGCAGGGTCGCGACGCATCTGAACTTCTGGCACGCACCGTCACGGACATCCTGCCGCGCAACTGGGAAACACCCGGCTTGCTCGACCGCTACGCCGCGGTGCTCGATCAAGGACAAGTCTGCGAGTTCGAAACGCAGTCGGCGCAGCGACCGGAATTATGGCTGCACGTGATCGCCACGCCCTTGCTGGGGTCGGTGGCGGTCTGGTACACGGACATCTCTGAGCGCAAGCGCCGCGAGCGGGAGCGGGCCGAGGCGGATCGACGCAAGGATGAGTTCCTGGCGACGCTCGCCCACGAATTGCGCAACCCCCTCGCGCCGGTCGTGCAAAGCGTCCGGATCGCGCGCAGTGAGAATGCGTCCGCGGATCAAGTCCGTTGGGCCCACGCCGTGATCGAGCGCCAAGTGCAGCACATGGCGCTGTTGCTCGACGACCTGCTCGACGTTTCACGGATCACGCGCGGCAATTTGTTATTGCGCAAGGCCCGGGTCTCGGTGGCGAAGATCATCGATGCTGCGATCGAGGTCGCGCGTCCCCTGATCGAGGCACAGGCGCATCGCTGCGAACTGCTGATCCCGGACGGCGAGTTGTGGGTGGAGGCCGATTTCTTGCGCATGGCGCAGGTGGTCGCCAACTTGCTGACGAACGCCGCCAAATACACGGATCCCAACGGTGAGATCAGCGTGCGGGTCACGACCGAAGGCGCAGACGTCGTGATCCGCGTCAGCGACAGCGGCATCGGTTTCACGGCGGAACAAGCGGCCACGATGTTCGACATGTTCTCCCAGGTACCCGCTGCGTTGCCGCGCGCCAAGGGAGGCTTGGGAATTGGCTTGGCACTGGCGCGCAGCCTCGTGCGCCTGCACGGTGGCGACATCGATGCGTCCAGCAGAGGACCGGGGCAGGGCAGCCAATTCACCGTGCGTTTCCCGCGGGGCGACGTCGCGGCGCCAACTCACGAAACAGGCGCTGCACCGTGCATCCCGGGCGGCGATCGGCGGCGGCGGCTCCTGATCGCGGACGACAATGCCGATGCGGCCGATACCATGGCGAGTCTCTTGCAATTGGAGGGTTACGAAGTCTACGTAGCCTACGATGGCGAGCAAGCCTTGCAGCAGTTCGTGGTGCACGCGCCGGCCGTCGCCTTGCTCGACGTCGGCATGCCGAAATTATCCGGCTACGAGGTGGCGCGCGCGATCCGCGGTCTGCCGGGCGGCCAAGGCACCGTGCTGATCGCGATCACGGGCTGGGGGCAACTGCATGATCGGGGTGCCGCGTTCGAAGCCGGCTTCGATCACCACAGCACCAAACCCGTCGATCCGGCGCGGGTCATCGCCCTGATAGATTCTGCAGGTCACGCGCAGCGCGCGAATCTTCCCGCCTAGCGAGCCGCGAGCATCCAGCGCCGAGCGTACGTTGCAACACAGACGCCACGGTTCGACGGCCTCAAGCTCCGACGCTCTCGGCCACATTGCTGTGTCCGCAACGGCTTTTCCACTCGAGGAATCAAATCATGCAAAACGGTACAAGAGGGTTGCTCTGCGCGGCAGCGGTCGCAGGCGCTTGGCTCATGGGTTCAACCGCCGAGGCTCAGGTCGTCATTGGCATCGGGGTGGCGCCTGCCTGTCCTTACGGCTACTACGACGCGGCGCCCTACGGCTGCGCACCCGCGGGGTACTACGGACCGGAGTGGTTCAGCGGCGGTGTGTTCATCGGCGCGGGGCCCTGGTTTCACGGGCGGCAGCATTTTCACGGCTATGTCGACAACCGCTTTCATCCTGATCATGGATATCAGGGAGGATTTCCGAACCCAGGCGACCGGGCGGACGAGTCGCAGCGTATCGATCAGTCGCATTTTCACGGCAACGAGCGTCGCGATGGTCGCGGGCACGGCAGCCCCGCACATCAGGGGCGCTGAACCGCATCGAGGCGCGCTGCCGCTGTGCAGATCCTTGCCCTCGGATCGGCTACAATCCGAGGGTGTGCTCCTTAAGATCAAGCGCTCGGCGTGATCCTCGGCAGGCGCGCGCTCGGCGGTGATCAAGCTGCTGTCGCGCACGCCCTTGTGGGCCCTCTACGGGCTCGCCGGCGGTGTCTACCTGCTCGCATACTACGTGTTTCGTCACCGACGCCACGTCATCGTCGCGCAATTGGAGAAGGTATTCCCCGATCGCAGCGAGGCTGAACGACGCAGCATCCACCGCGAGTTCCTGAAGAATTACTGTCAGGTCATGGTGGAAATCCTCAAAGGGGCATCGATTTCGCAGCGTGAGCTCGTTGCGCGCACCCCCATCGCCGACCTCGCGCCGGTCCGCAATTATCTCGGCGCCGGCCAGTCGGTGTTGCTGCTGACCTCGCATATGGGCAATTGGGAATGGCTGCTGCAGGCGGTGACCCTGCAGGTCGGGTTCCCCGTGGACGCGGCGTACAAGCCGATCCGCTACGCGCGCGGCGAGCGTCTGATGCTTGCATTGCGTACGCGCTTCGGCGCACGGCTCGTACCCGCCAAAGAGGTCTTGCCGGACCTGCTGCGGCGGCGCGCGATCGTGCATCTGCTGGCGATGAACGCCGATCAAACGCCGAGTCCCGCGGAGCGCCACCATTGGACCCGATTTCTCGGCCAGGACACGGCGTTCTATCTCGGCGCCGAGCAGATCGCGCGGGCGACTCGCCTGCCGATTTTTTACGTCGCGATGCGCCGGGTGCGGCGCGGCTTCTATGCCGTGGAGCTGCGCGAGTTGTGGGACGGTCGCGAGCGCACGGATCCCGGCGAACTCACGGACCGATATGCGCGCGTCTGCGAATCGGACGTGCTCGCGCGGCCCGCCGACTGGCTCTGGACCTACCGACGTTGGCGCTACCCGAAACCCTTGTACGGCTCGGGATGATGAGGCCCGGCGCAGCGGCCACGCGCTGCGGGTGCGCGCGGCAGGCACTCTCAGCCGGCGACGGCCGTGACCGAAAGCTTCCTGTCGAGGTGCTGCGCGAGTTCCGCGATCGTCGGAAAGTCGAACAGCTCGGTCAAATCGATCAGGCCCGGGAAGTCGCGATCGATGCTCTCGTGTATCTCGATCAGCTTGAGCGAGCTCGCGCCGAGCTCGAATAGATTGTCGTCGATGCCGATGCGCTTGCCGGGCAGCGCGGTCTCGCAAATCGCCAGCAGCCGGCGCTCGAGATCGTTGCCCGTCAGTGCGGTAGCGCCGCTGTGCTCGTCGCGCAGACGCGCGAGCTCCGCAAGCTCGGTGTCGAACTCGCCGGCGACGTAGGCCTCCTCGAGCACGTGGCGCTGTACTTTGCCGCTGGTCGTCTTGGGGATTCTCTTGACCGGCACGACGTGGGCGACTTCGAGTCCGGTGAGCTCGTTGATCAACCGGCCGACGGCGACCGCCGTCGGCAGAAACTCGTGGATATCCGCGCGATGCAGGACGAATACGACCAGCTGTTCGACCTGCTCGGCCGGACCACGAACACCGGCGGCGACGACCTTGCCGAGTTCGAGTCCCGGCGCCCGTTGGGCGATGTTCTCGAGATCGTAGGGATAGTAGTTCTGGCCGTTGACGAAGATGATTTCCTTGCTGCGCCCGGCGATATAAAGCGAACCCTCGATCAGGAACCCTAAGTCGCCGGTGGCGAGCCAGCCGTCGGCATCGATGGCGCGCGCCGTCGCCTCCGCATCGCCGATGAAGCCGCCGGTCACGTTCGGACCGCGGATGAGGATGTGACCGACGTGTCCGGGCGCGAGCGCCCGTCGTTCGTCGTCGGCGATGCGCAATTCCAAGTTCGGCAGCGCTTCGCCGACGCAGACCAGCTCGAGCACGTCGCGCGGGTTGGCCGGATTCAATTCGACGGGCGCGCCGACGGTGAGCGCATGGCGGTTCACGCGCAACCACCGGAATTCCGATCCGAGCTTCGGCAGGGTCACGGCCAGCGAGGCCTCCGCTAACCCGTAAACCGGGTACATCGCCGCGCGTTTCAGGCCGGTGTGCGCGAGTGTGCTCATGAACTCATTGCATAATTCGACCGATATCGGCTCGGCGCCGTTGTAAATCAGCCGCAACGGCGACAGATCGAGGCCCGGGAGGCGGCGCTCGCCGAGCACCTTCAAAAAGTGCCGGTAGCCGAAGTTCGGCGAGCAGGTGATCGTCGCGCGCTTTTTCGCGGCGATCTGCAGCCACAGCAGGGGTCGGCGCACGAACAACTCGGTCGGCATGAGATTGATGTGCACTCGATTGGCGAACTGCATCAGATAGAAACCGATCAAGCCCATGTCATGGGTCAGCGGCATCCAGCTCAAGCTCACATCGTCGCTGTCGAAGCGGTCCACCGCGGTTGCGCCGAGGGTGTTCGCGACCAGATTGGCATGCGTGAGAATCACGCCTTTCGGTTCGCTCGTCGAACCGGACGAGAACTGGATGAATGCGGGGTCTTCCGGGCGGGGGCGATGCATGACGCCGGGCCGGGAAATGTCGGCGAGGGAGTCGACGAGAAAGCAGCGTGCCTTGAGCTCGGCAAACAGCGCGCCCTCGCCGAGCTGCGCCGCCAGCGTCTCGAGCCGCTCGAGATTCTTCGCGTCGGTGTAGAGCCAGGGCTTGCCGAGCTTGCGTGCAACGCGCAGCAGCTTGTGTCGATGCTCGTCGCTGATCCCAACCGCGAGAGGTACGGGAACGATGCCGCCGCAGACGGCGGCCCAGAAGCCGTCCAGGAACTGCTCGTTGTTGCTGAGGAACACGATCAGGTGATCGCCGCGTTCGGCGCCGAGTCGCTGCAAATGATGGAGTATCCCGAGCGCCCGCGTGTAGACGTCCGCATAGGCCACGCGTCGCTCCGCGATCTCGCCCTCGATGTAACAGACCGCGCGATCGACGCCGCGATTGTTCTCGAGTATTTCCACCAAGGTCTTGTAAGTCATCGTGCCTCTACAGTCATCATGAGATTGGAACGAGGCCGCAGGTTGATCTGCGCCTCGAGTTCGATCGGCTCCGCGCCGGCCCGCGTCAGACGAAAACGCCGCGACGCCTGCTGGACGTGCACGAGCATCTCGAACATCGCCATGTTCTCACCAATGCAGTGGCGGGGCCCCACGGAAAAGGGAATATAAGAAAAGCGGTGCCGCTCTTCGACATCGGCCTCCGCGAAACGTTCGGGCCGGAATTGTTCGGGCTGGTCCCAATACGCCGGATGCCGATGCAGCAGGAAGGGACAGATGAACACGTCGGTGCGCGCCGGGATCGCGTAGCCGCGCAATTCGTCGGCCTCGAGCGTGCGGCGCGTGAACAGCCACCCCGGAGGGTAGAGGCGCAGCGACTCCTGCAGAACCTGGTGCGTGTAGCGCAGGGTTTCCGCAGCCTCCAGACCGAGCGCCCGACCGTCGGGAACGGCATCGGCCTCCGCGCGCAGACCCTCGGCGACTGCACCGTTCTGACTGATGAGGTACCAGGTCCAGGCGAGCGAGGAGGCCGTCGTCTCATGGCCCGCGACGATCAGCGTCAAGACCTCGTCGATCATCTCGCGGTCGCTCATGCCCTCATCCGTTTCCCGGTCGCGCGTCCCCATGAGCATCGCCAGGAAGTCGAAATGCTCGTCCGGTTCCCGCCGGCGTCGTTCGATCAGTTCGCCGACGAGACGGCCGAGCGAGCGGAAACGAAAGGCGAACTTCAAGTCGCGATTCTGATCCTTGGCGACGACCTCGAAGGGATTGACGCCCAACTGGTGTTCGAGCCGCGCGAGATCGGTGCCGAAGATCGAACGCAGCACGATCTCGAGCGTCATTTCACTGGCATCGTCGCTGACGTTGACCGGTTCGCCGGCCGCGGCCTTGGCCGCCCAGCGTTCCATGGTTTTGCCGTTGACCTCGCTGATCAGTGCCGTGAATTGATCGATGATGCGGCGGTGAAAGGCCGGCTGCATCATGCGCCGTTGCCGGCGCCAAAAGTCCCCCTCGCTGGTCATGATGCCGTTGCCGAGCAGGATCTTGACCTGATCCATACCCAAGCCCTTGGTGTAATTGCGGTGATTCGACAGCAGCACGCGCTTGACGTCATCGGGGTGGTTGATCACGTAATTGAAGACGCCGCGCGCGGGCGCGAAGACTCGGTAAATGTCGCCGAACTGCGCGAAATAGGCCTGCATACGCGCCAGCGATTCATCGCTGCCGCCCAAGTCGAAGCCGTCGGTCGGGCCCGGGGGAGTGGCCGTGGTCTGCATCCGCGGTATTGTAACCGAGCCCCGCTATTGCGCGCCGGGCGGCGCTTCTCGACAATGCCGAGCGTGGCACAAAAACCCGACGGTGGCGGCCTTCGCAACACGATTTACCAGCAGCAGACGAGTTCCAGCCGCCGGCTGACCCGTCGGCGCCTGTGGCTCTATCGCAGCTTGTTGCCCATCGCAATGGGGCTGTTGCGTTTGGGATTGAGTTGGGCGCGCGTCAAGACCGTCCTCGGCGCCGAGCACGTGCCCACGGCGCTCGCCAAGGCCAATTCATTCATCCCGGTGTATTGGCATCAGCACCAACTGTTCTGCGTCAAGTACCTGCTCGGCCAACGGGCTTTGGGCGTGAAGCTCGGTTTCTTGATCAGCCCCTCGGTCGACGGTGAAATCGGCGCGATGATCGTCGCGCGGCTCGGTGCGGTGGCGATCCGCGGCTCCTCGAGCCATACCGGCGCGCGCGCGCTGCGTGACTATTATCAGGCGCTCGCACACGAGGGCCTGTCGCCCGCGATCACGCCCGACGGCCCGCGTGGACCGGCTTGGAAGTTCAAGCCCGGCGCAATTCTGCTCGCGCAGTTGTCCCAGCGGCCCATGATCCCGATGGCCTATGCCGCCTCGCGCGCCTGGAAAATCCAGTGGGACCGGTTCGTGATCCCGAAGCCGTTCGCGCGCATCGCCGTCGCCGTCGGCGAGCCCGTTTATGTGCCACGCGGGCTGGACGCAGCCGGCTTGGCGCGGTTCCAGACCGAAATGGAGCAGCGCCTGCACGCTTTGTTCGAACTCGCGAGGACCGCGCTCGGCTGAGAATTGGCCTCGAGGCCCCCTAAGGCGCCGGAAAAACCCATCAAGCCTCATTAATACAATTGCTTAGCTTGTTTTCCTGAACTGTTGTGCGAGAATCGGGACGTAGGTGCCGAATTCGTGATTCGATGGAACTGTGTGACGCATTCGGTATTCACGGGAGACGGGGTCGTAAACTCTTGAGCCAGAACGGCACAACCTCGCTGGGATGTATTGAGACGCATGGCCATCGTACCGACTGACACGCGGCACCCAGACTTCACGGCGTCGGACATCTTGTCCCCGCAGACCTGGCCTCGGCGCGGCCTAGCCCCGACGGTCGGCCTCGACGTCATTTGCATCAAGATCGCGGTCGATTTCCAATCCATGAGCGCGGCCACCGCCGCAGGCGTGGTCGCCGCGAATTTGGAATTACTGCGTGAAGCGACGCGCGCGGACGCCGCCTTTCACATCCGTCTCGATCCCGAAAGCCTCGAACTCGCCGACGTCGCCGTCGCGCGCAGCATGCTGGCGATCGGCAATCCTGAACAGTTGCGGGGTCAGACCCTCGCGATCCTGCCCTGGTTTCGGTCGCGCCTGGCGCCGCTGCGGGTTTCGGAGCTGCGCGACACGGCCAACGTGCGGCCCGACCAGCGCGAGGATGCCGCGGTCTGGTGCGATCTCGGGATCGGTTCGGTCCTGCTGATCGGCTATTTCATCCAGGGCCGGGCGGCCGGAATCCTCGGGATCGGCGGTGCCTTGCCGCGCGATCAGTGGGACGTACAGCTGCACCTGCTGCTCAAACTGGTCGGCAGCAGCCTCGCCACGGGTTTGGAGCGCATCTCGATCCAGGCGCATCTGAACGATCTGGAGGAACGTAACGAGCTTGCCCTGTATAGCGCCAACGACGGCCTCTGGGACTTCGATACGCTCCATAATCGCGTTTATCTGTCGCCGCGCTGGAAGACCATGCTGGGCTACGAAGGCGTGCCGACCGGCCAGGCGCCCGACTGGCGCACGCTGGTGCACAGCGAGGACCTGTCGCGCGTGCAGGCTGCGATCCGCGATCACGTCGCCGGCAAGACGCCGCTGTTCGAGAGCCTGCATCGCATGCGCCACTCGAGCGGCGAGTGGCGCTGGGTGATCAGCCGCGCCAAGGCGCGTGTCGATGACAAGGGGCGCCTGCTGCGCCTGGTCGGCGTCGAACTCGACGTCACGGAACGCAAGCTCTACGAGGAAGCCCTGTTCCGTGAGAAGGAAAGCGCGCAAATCACGTTGCAGAGCATCGGCGACGGCGTGATCACGACCGACGAGAAAGGCGTGATCGACTACATCAACCCGGTTGCCGAATCGCTGACCGGCTGGCGGCTCGAGGACAGCCAGGGACGGGCGATCGAGGAGATCTTCCGTGCCTTTCACGAGGAGACCTGCGAGCCGCTGGAGAATCCCCTGGCCGTGGCGATCCGCCGCACGCGTTCGATCAAGTCGGTGCGCCCGATGCTGTTGATCCGGCGCGACGGCAACGAGATCTACGTCGAGAGCACGGCCTCGCCGATACGCGACGGCAGCGGCGCCGTTGCGGGCGGCGTGCTGGTGTTCCACGACGTCAGCGAAGCGCGCGAGTTGAATCGCCGCCTGAGCTACCACGCAAGCCACGACGTGCTCACCGGGCTCGTCAACCGCCGCGAGTTCGAGAATCGCATGGAGCGTGCGCTCAAGAGCGCCAAGGCACGGGAAACCTCGTACGCACTTTGCTGCCTGGATCTCGACCAGTTCAAAATCGTCAACGATACCTGTGGCCACAGCGCCGGCGATGCACTGCTCGGCCAGGTCGGGGCCCTGCTCAAGTCCAAGGTGCGCTGGCGGGACACGCTCGCCCGCCTGGGCGGGGACGAATTCGGGGTGCTCCTCGAGAGCTGTTCGCTCGATGAGGCGCTGCGCACGGCCGAGACGCTGCGCGAGGCGGTGGGCAGTTTCAAGTTCACCTGGGAGGAGCGCACGTTCCGGCTCGGCGCGAGCATCGGCGTCGTGCCGATTTCCGTCGACAACGCCGACGTCGCCGCCGTGCTGAGCGCCGCGGACAGCGCCTGCCAGGCCGCGAAGCAGGCGGGCCGCAATCGGGTCCACAGCTTCGAGGAAAACGACATCGACCTGATGCGGCGGCGTCGTGAAATGCAATGGGCGGCGCGCATCAACACCGCCCTCGAGGAAAACCGGTTCGAACTGTTCCGGCAGTCGATCCTGCCATTGAAAGGGCAGGAGACGGGCGCGCACTACGAACTGCTGCTGCGCATGCGCGATGAGAACGGCAAGATCGTGACGCCGGACAATTTCATGACCGCCGCCGAACATTATGGCATCACGCCGAACATCGACCGCTGGGTCATCGAGAACGCATTCCGCTGGCTCGTGTCCGACGCCGACGAACGTCAAAATCTCGCGCTGTGCTCGATCAATCTGTCGGGCCTCAGCCTCGGCGACGACAAGTTCCTGCCCTATGTGATCGAGCAATTGAGCCGCAGCGGTCTCGATGCCACCAAGATCTGCTTCGAGATCACCGAAACCGCCGCGATCGCCAGCTTCTCGCAGGCGAACCGCTTCATCGGCGCACTCAAGGATCAGGGCTGCAAGTTCGCGCTCGACGACTTTGGCTCCGGGCTTTCCTCGTTCGGCTATCTCAAGCACTTTCCGGTGGATTTCCTCAAGATCGACGGCACCTTCGTCAAGGAAATCCTGCACGATCCGATCGACCGGGAGATGGTGCGCTCGATCAACGAGATCGGCCATTTGACCGGCAAGCAAACCATCGCTGAATTCGCCGAGAACTCCGAGATCATCAACATGCTGCGCACCTTGGGTGTCGATTATGCGCAAGGGTACGGCGTCTCCCAACCGCAGCGCGTGCTCAAGTCGGTGGCGAATCTATAGGAGCCCGTCCTACGTATTTCCGCTGAGCCGCGCCTCGAACTCAGCTGCCCCACTCGAAACGCATCGACAGATCGATCGCGCGCACGTGCTTGGTGATCGCACCGACCGAGATGAAATCGACCCCGGTTTCGGCGACCCCGCGGATGGTCTCTTCGGTGATACCGCCCGAGGCCTCGAGTTGCAGCGGACGGGCACTCGCGCGATTGAGGGCCACGGCCTCGCGCAGTCCGGCGAGCGAGAAGTTGTCGACGAGTGCGATGTCGGCCTGTGCGGCGATCGCTTCGCGCAATTCCGCGAGGCTCTCGACTTCGATCTCGACGCGGGCGCCCCCGTGCAATTGCCTGGCGCGTGCCACCGCCGCTGCGATCCCGCCGGCGGCCATGATGTGATTTTCCTTGATCAATATCCCATCGTAGAGCCCGAGGCGGTGGTTGTGGCCGCCGCCGACGCGCACCGCGTATTTTTGCGCCGTGCGCAGACCCGGAATCGTCTTGCGGGTGTCGAGTACCCGGGAGCGGGTGCCGGCGACCAGTGCCGCATAATGATGCGCGGCGGTCGCGGTCGCCGACAGCACCTGCAGGAAATTGAGCGCCGTGCGCTCCGCCGTGAGCAGCGCGCGCGCGGGACCCGCGACGCGAAGCAACAATTGGTCGGCGACCACCGCGGCGCCTTCGGCGACTTGCCATTCGAGCGCCACGCGGGGGTCGACCGCGGCGAAGCAGGCATCCACGTAGGGGCGCCCACACACGACGGCCGGTTCGCGCGTGATCACGGTCGCCCGCCCCAGCCGCTCCGGCGGGATGAGGTCGGCAGTCAAATCGCCGCTGCCGATATCTTCTGCGAGTGCCCGCTCGACTTGGAGCCCGAGGTCCGGCGGGACGGGCGGGGCGCTCACCGCCGCCGCCGCACGCCTGGTCGACCCTGGGCGGGGTCTAGTAACCGACAGTCGGACGGGTCGGCGGCTCGGTCCCGGGTCTCGGGGCGGGGCAGACGGCGCGTTGCGCTATACTGACTGGCATTGATCAACATAAACACCGCCCGGCCGCCGGCCCGGGCGACATCAATCGCGCTGTTTTCAGACGCCAAACATCTGGAAGAGCCAAATACTGGAAGAATAGGTGAGCGATCCCATTATTTCAACGCAGGCGCTCGTGCGCCCGAACTCCCCCTGTATCAATATTTGCAGTTTGGACGCACGGGGTTACTGCCGGGGCTGTTATCGTACCATCGAGGAGATAGCATCCTGGCCGCGTCTGAGTGCGGGTGATCAATGGAGTTTGCTCGCCACCTTGCGCCAACGAGCGTCCAGGCTCAGGGTCGAAACCGATCTCAAAACATGTGGAGACTGAACCGATGAGTGCAATCGATCGTATCAAAACGCAACTCGCCGCCGCCCCCGTGGTGCTGTACATGAAAGGCACGCCGGACTTCCCGCAATGCGGCTTTTCCGCGCAGACCGTCGGTGCGCTGCGCGCCGTCAAAGCCCAATTCGTGCACGTGAACATTTTCGAGGACCCGGAAGTGCGCGAGGCGTTGAAGACCTACTCGAATTGGCCGACTTTTCCGCAGCTCTATGTCAACGGAGAGCTCGTCGGCGGCTGCGACATCACGCTCGAGATGTACCAGAGCGGTGAACTGAAACAGTTGCTTGCCGAAGCCGGAGCCGTCGCGGCCTAAAGCGCGCAGGGCCGACCGCGGCTTCAGCACGACCGCGCCTTCAGGCAGAGGGCTCGCGGTCGGTGCCCGGCGACTCCTCGATCTCCAGCGGTCCCATGGCCGCGAGACGACGACGACTCGATTCGAATACGCCCTGGAATTGGTTGCAAACCGTGCAGAAGAGATCCGCGGTGCGTTCCGCGTCGTAGGCGGCGGAGTGTGCCGAGGCCGAATCCCAGTCGAGGCCCGCCGCGAGCGTGGCGCGCATCAGCACCGTTTGGCCGAATGCCACGCCACCCAGCGTCGCCGTATCGAAGCTCGAAAACGGATGAAACGGATTGCGCTTGATCTGCGTGCGCGCGACGGCGGCATTCAAAAAGTTCAAGTCGAAGAACGCGTTGTGACCGACCAACACGGCGCGTGTGCAATCGGCCAGGCGTACGGCATTGCGCACTTCGCGGAAGATCCGCTGCAAGGCATCCTCCTCGGGGATCGCCGGCCGTAACGGATGGTGCGGGTCGATGCCATTGACCGCGAGCGAAGCCGGTTCCAGTTTTCCGCCGGGGAAGGGAACGACGTGGAAGCGATGCGTCTCGCCGCGCGTGAGTGTCCCGTCGCTGCGCATCTCGAGCAGCACGGCGGCGATTTCCAGCAACGCATCGGTTTGCGCATTGAAGCCTCCGGTTTCCACGTCGACGACGACGGGTAAAAAGCCGCGAAAGCGGGTCGCGTAGGTGATCGGCGGCAACTGGCTCATCGCGGATCCTCGGCAGCGAGACGCCAGGCGATCGTTTCGCCCGCGCGATACGGCACGAGCGCGCCGTCTGCAAAACCGTACGAAGTGGGTGGCATCCAATTTTCCTTGATCAAGCGAATGTGGTCGCGATGCCGCGGCAGTCCATAGAAATCTGCGCCGAAATGACTCGCGAAACCTTCGAGCGCTGCGAGTCGGCCGACCGCTTCGAAGGCCTCGGCGTACAACTCGATGCCGGCATGCGCGGTGAACATGCCGGCGCAGCCGCAAGCCGCCTCCTTGGTCGTGCGCTCATGCGGGGCGCTGTCGGTGCCCAAAAAGAAGCGCGGATTGCCGCTGGTCGCGGCGCTGAGCAGCGCGAGCCGGTCGCTTTCGCGCTTGAGTATCGGCAGGCAATAATAATGCGGCCGGATGCCGCCGGCGAAGATCGCGTTGCGATTGTGCAGCAGGTGCTGCGGCGTGATCGTGGCGGCGACGCCCGCACGAGCCTCACGCACGAACTCGGCGGCGCGTGCCGTCGTGATGTGTTCGAAGACCAGCTTGAGGCGCGGATGCCGTTCGCTGAGCGGCGCGAGCACGGTATCGAGGAAATGCGCCTCGCGATCGAATACGTCGATCTGCGCGCCCGGGGTCTCGCCGTGGACCAACAACGGCAGCCCCACCTCGGCCATGCGCGCGAACACTGCGTCTAGGCCGCGGACGTCGCTGACGCCCGCGGCCGAATGCGTCGTCGCGCCGGCCGGGTAGAGTTTCACGCCGTGGATGAAGCCGGCCTGCCGTGCCCGGTCGATCTCGGCGGGCGTCGTACTTTGCGTCAAATAGAGTGTCATCAGCGGCTCGAATCTGGAGTCCGCGGGCAGCGCCGCAAGGATGCGCCCGCGGTAGGCGGCCGCGAGCGCGGTCGTCGTCACGGGCGGCTTGAGGTTCGGCATCACGATGGCGCGGCCGAAGCGGGCCGCGGTGAACCCGACGACGGCAGCGAGCGCCGCACCATCGCGCAGGTGCAGGTGCCAGTCGTCGGGTCGCGTGATCGTCAGCGTGCTCATCACGCCGTGCGGCCGGCGCGCTCATCCGGCCAGCCGCGCGTGATGAGCTCGAGCGTAAAGCGCACGCCGAAGCCGGTGATGTCCGTGGCGATGTGCGCGAGTCCACCCGCGCGGGAACCCGCCGACAGGTCGATGTGCAGCCAGGGAATATCCTTCGGTACGAAGCGATTCAAAAAGCGCGCGGCGAGGATGTGGTCGCCCTTGCCGTCGACCGCACACTGCAGTACGTCGGCCACCGTGCTATCGAGGTCGGTGTCGAAGTCCGGATCCATCGGAAAGCACCAGACGCGTTCACCGCTCGCCGCACCGGCCGATTCGATCCGGTCACGCGTCTCGAGGCGGTTCGTGAAGGCACCGCTGTAGCGTTCGGTCAGGGCATAGACGCAGGCCCCGGTCAGCGTCGCATAATCGATGATCGCGCGCG
>Ga0116228_10000528_pt1 | contig 29258 bp, 22 predicted proteins | sample S1TSphfallax_2_FD_89694 | JGI IMG/M metagenome (GOLD analysis project Ga0116228, IMG submission 89694) | Host-associated microbial communities from peat moss isolated from Minnesota, USA - S1T2_Fc - Sphagnum fallax MG | ecosystem: Host-associated > Plants > Peat moss > Unclassified | place... | reverse complement strand
TTTTTACTATCTTTACAGTGCAAATCCTTAAAGGGTATGGCAGTGTATTAGGATTTGCTGTGTTAAGACTGTAATTAATTAATCCAGAACCCCCCCTCAAACCCCACCTCCCCCAGTGTAAAGGCATGCTTGTGGAATCGGGCAGCCTTAAAATTTGGCTTGAAACAAGGCAAGACATTTGGGTAAGGTCCCACTTGTGTGGACCTTTTGCAAATGTGGGACCTTAAAAAGGCCCCAAAGGTGTGGGACCTTAAAAAGGCCCCAAAGGTGTGGGACCTTAAAAGGCCCTAAGGGTGTGGGACCTTAAAAAGGCCCTAAGGGTGTGGGACCTTAAAAAGGCCCTAAGGGTGTGGGACCTTAAAAAGGCCCTAAGGGTGTGGGACCTCCCCCCCACCCCACCATAAGAATATTTGCCCCTACACAGCTGACTTCTCTTATATAGGACCATCATGAGTTGCCTTTTGCACGCTGAACAAATGTCTTGTAGTGAGCTCAGTCCTTGGGAGAGAGAGACAGAGAGCCAGAGAGAGGAGAGTGGTGGTTTCATACAGACACAAAAAAAATATCTCTGTTTTCTAGCACAAAGAAACTCCCAGGTGTACTAACAGCTAGCAGGAACATCTCATTGACCTCTTTTGCTTCAGTGAGCTTGTACCATGGTGAGAATAATGACCAGCTTTTGTGGCTGGCTTGCTGGCTTGCTTGCTTGCTTACTCCCTCCCAAATTTTAGATGAAGTTGGCATGAATTTTTCAGGCACCCAATTGGTTATTTGCTTGAATTGCAACAGAATTCTGATCTTTTTCTTATTTCCATCTTCACCATGCCAGCTGCATGCTTTTTAAAAAAAAAAAAACTTCAAGTATAGAATTACAATTGATGACTTGCACTGATAGCTTTCAGGTTTCCAATTGTGACATTTAGCCACAGAAAGTTTTAGTGGGTGGGTCAGAGTGCATTTGTTTTCATGAATGATCTCATCTTGTTTCTTGCTTTGTCTTCATCTATGGGCTGAATATTTTCACAATACTTCTTTTGTTTGTGAAAGAAGATTGAGAAGAGAGAGAGAGAGAGAGAGAGAGAGAGAGAGAGAGAGGGAGAGAGTAGTTGAATGATGAAAGATGCACAGGGGCACCCACCCTTCAATTGTTCTTTGCTTGAATTGCAAAAGAATTTTTGCAATGTTCAGATTCTGATTTCCTTAAACTCCTCATCACCATGGCCACACAGCATGATTTTTACTTCAAGAATATAATGTACAATTCATAACTTGCTGGTAGCTTTCAGGTTTCCAATTGTGACAAGCCACAGATTTGGTGGTGATGAGACTCCAGAGTGCATTTGTTTTCATGAGGTCTTGTTTCTTGCTTTGTCTTTGATGGGCTGATTTTCACAACACTTTTTGTTTGTGAAAGAAGATTGAGAGAGAGAGAGGGAGAGAGAATAGAAGAAAGATTGTGAGAGAGTAGAAAAAAAATTGTGTGAGAGAGAGAGAGAGTTGGTACCCAATTGCTGAAAGATTTTTTGTTGTTGTTTGTCAATGTGGAGCAGTTGGGAAGCTTACAGACAGTTGCTGGCAAGAGGAACAATGGCCACTTATCTGCTCTTCACTCCCAGACACTTCCTCATGCTCAGCAGCAGCTGGTGGGAGATGGATCCTTGGACATTCATGGTCAACCATCTAACAAGGCCACTTCAGGACGTTGGAAAGCGGCTTATGTCCTAATGGGTGGGTAACTCCTGAGAACCCCAGAAAATCCTCATGTTCTAAAAGTTCGCTTATGATGACAATTGGTCAGTCCATTCCCCCACACTTCATGTACAGGAAGCTGATCAGATTGATGAAGTGGGAAAGAAGAAAATTCTTCAGAAGAAGTACTTATATATCTTCTGCTGAAAATGCTGACACTTCTTCTACTGTTGTTGTTGTTGTTGTTGCAGCTACTGAGCTGTTGGAAAGAACTGCGTACTATGGCATTGCTTTGAATCTTGTGACCTATTTGGTGACTGTACTACACCAGGGTACTGGAGAATCCATCTCCATTGTGTATAACTGGTCAGGTACTGCTTGGATTCTGCCTTTGCTTGGAGGATTCCTTGCAGATGCTTACTGGGGTCGCTATTGGACTATAACTGTATCTGCTGTGATTTACCTTATGGTGAGTGAGCCAAAAAACCCCATTTTTTTATGTACAAAGAAAAGTTCACGAATGTCCTTCCTCACAGTATTCTGTACTATTACTGATGTTTGGCACAAAATAATTTGCAAAAGGTCTAGCTGAAAAAAGAGAATTATTGAAATTGTTGAAAATTGAAAACCATTCAGTTACTATCACAAATGCACAACACAAGATTTATTTGGCATACTTATTCCTCAACTGTTGAACTTCTGGAAAATTAAATTTGAAACTGCCAAACTTCATTATATTTTATTTTATTTGGCAAACAAGTGCCAAACATCAGTCATATTGTACCGTATTCTAGATTATGTTGAGATCTCTTGTAAAGAATCTATCTATGAAGGAAGGTAGTTTGTTTGTTATATTGAGATCTCCCAAACCACAGTACCTCTTGCTGCATTCTTGTTATGGGTGAAAAGCCTTTATTGAGTAGGGGTGCATGGAGATGGGTCAGTTGGTGTTTAGATTTATGTTGCAAGAGTTATTGAATATTGAACAATTTTGTCAAAAAAACTTCAATGACATCAAACTAAATATCATGGGGAAATTTGGGCACACTCTTGATATTGTTGGAAAGCCGTTGTTCTTGATGAGTGAGATTTTGTTGGAGGTAAATCTGTAAATTTCAGACCTAAGGTGAGGGGGAGAGATATTGAATCCTCTAGTAATTTTTGTCACTGCAAAATTTAATTTTCAAGTTTTAGAAAATTTCTTGAATCCGCAATTGAACTCTATCATCAAGATTATGTTCTCAGTTGGGCCAAAGGCACACAGGCCACACTAGTGGCTATGGTGTTTGATAGAAAATGATTTTGCAATGAAGATTTTGGAATGGAATTGTCTTTCCTGATGGTGGGGTTGGTTCCTTCCTTCCTTTCTTTTCCTGTCTGCCTGCAGGGGATGCTGCTGCTGACATTATCCGTGACTCTACATTCATTAAGACCTCCTCCATGCCCGGCACTGGTGAATTGTGAACCGGCATCAACAACCCAAGTCAGCATCTTTTACTTTGCTCTGTATGTGATTGCTGTGGGAGTTGGAGGAATGAAACCGTGTCTTTCAGCATTAGGAGGGGATCAGTTCAACGAGGATGATGACGACGAGAGACCCATGAAACGCTCTTTCTTCAACTACTGGTGGCTTTCCATCGCTGGCGGCGGCTTAGTCTCCCTCACCATGCTAGTCTACGTCGAGGATCACGTCGGGTTTGGGTGGGGGTATGGGATTCCGACCGTCGGGCTTGGAATCGCCATTCTCATCTTTTTCTCTGGCACTCCTCGTTACCGCCACAAGCGTCCTTCTGGCAGCCCCCTCACACAAGTGGCGCAAGTCCTCGTTGCTGCTGTCCGCAACTACAATGTCGTTGTACCGTCTGGTGGCGCAAGTGAGCAGCTTTACGACGTTTATGAGAAGGGGAAACGGAACCTTGCCCACACCAATACTCTTCGGTAAGCTGAGCTGCTGTTTCGTCCATTGTTGATTTATCAAAACTTCGACATTCGCTATATTACTGTTCCAATTATAACGGCTAGTAAGGGTCCCTTTCCATTGGCTCTCTGCTGCGGTACCACAGTTACACATCACAGTAGCCTAATGGAAAAGCCATTGACATAGTGCCTTGTTTCTTGCTGGAGGTTCAGTAGCTTTCCATTGGAGAGCTGCAAGTGCGTTGAAAATAAGTAATTACTCACATGTTAGGACCTCTGAGAACACATGCTCTCCTGAAAAAAGGGACAGATGCATGGTGAGTCACAGTATGACTCATACCTCTCATAGCTCCCACAATTGGTCAATGCTTGATAGGGAGAGTTGTGAGATGACTGTGAGCACAGCAAGTTGAAAAAACTTAATGGAAAGCTGCTGTGAACACAACAGCCTAATGGAAAGATGCCCTAAGTTCCGGATGCTCATGCTCTGACTCATGGAGTTCATACATGTAACGGTTTTAAATGATGTGTTATAGGTTCCTCGATAAAGCAGCTACTCCCACACAATCAACGTCAGAAGTTGCAGCAGAAGTAGATGATGATGCTGATGCTAAGAAGCAGCTGCCTGAAAATCATGCAGACCCAGAAGCTGCAGTTGCCGATTTCTCTCCGCAGCCTGCGATCAAAACAACTAGTGTAAATCCATGGCGCCTTTGCAGCATGACCCAAGTGGAGGAAGTCAAGCTTCTGGTGCGTGTACTGCCCGTGTGGTTCGCTACCCTAATGTTCCTCGTCGTGGTTGCTCAACTAAGTACGCTCTTTCTCCGGCAAGGGATCAGTATGGACTTGTCCATGGGTCCGCACTTCAAAATCCCGCCTGCGTCACTCGAGCTTTTCGGCACCTTTACAGTACTAGCAGCCATTCCGTTGTATGACAAATGTTTGGTTCCCTTGGTTCGTGGCTTCACGGGCAACGAACGCGGGTTCACAATGCTACAAAGAATGGGTGTGGGACTATTCCTCTCCATCTTGGTCATGGTCGCTGCCGCTCTGGTGGAGACTAAGCGACTCAAGGCAGTTGACGACAACGGCTTACAAGATCTCCCTGGAGTCACGGTGCCCATAACCGTCTTCTGGCTCGCTCCACAGTACAGCCTTCTGGGTCTGGCTCAGGTCAGTGTTGTTGTTTCCCTTTTTTCTCCTTCTTTCTTTCTTTCTTTCTTTCTTTACAACTGCCTCTACATGTTCCAACTTGCCATGGGTGATTGCCACTTTTGCTTACAAACAAAATCTCCTTACAAATTTATATATATGAAACACTGCCCTCAGGTTTTCGCTTACATCGGTCAGTTGGAGTTTTTCTACGACCAAGCTCCTGACAACATGCAGAGCTTGGGCACTGCTCTGTTCGAAACCAATACGGGCGTTGCTCAATTCCTCACCACCGCACTAGTACGCGCAGTTGTCAGCGCAAGCAGCCGCAACGGCCATCAGGGTTGGATCGTTGACAACATCAACCGTTGCCGCATTGATAGATTCTACTGGCTTCTTGCGGCCATGAGCGCTGCCAATCTCTTGCTCTTCATTGTCGTCGCCAAATGGTACACTTACAAAACCGCCAACAAACAAGTCTTTGCTGAATCATTAGCTGCTGCTGCTTGAAATTTTTACCCCCTTAATTTTACAAAAAATTTACTTTGAAATTATTAAACTCTTCTAACTTAATTCCTTCGCGCTTCAGTTCCTAAAATCAGTTTTTGCAAAGTTTTGTTTTTCTCAACGCCAAGTGGTTGGCGTTTTTTTTTTTCAGACTCAATTCAAATTTTCAAAAAGTTTTTTTTTCTGAACTGAACCCAACCAAAGGGAGTTGGTGTATTTTTTCAGATTCAAATCAATTTTCAAAAGTTTTTTTTTTTCCTTTTTCTTTTTTTTCAGACTCAAATCTAATTCTTAAAAGTTTTGTTTTCTGGACCCAAAGGAACATTTTTTTTGTTTTGTTTTGTTTTTTTTTTTTCCCATACTCAAATTGTGTTTCTAAAACTTTGTTTTTTGGACCAAAAACATATTCAAGCTCATAAGCTTCATAAGAGATTGTCTTTTTTCTTTTGTGCATTTGTGTTTCACTTTCATGATGCGGTCATTTGTAACAAATTCGATTAGGTATTTACAAAAGTTTTTCACATGTTTTTAATTTTAACCGTTAGTAACTTCAGTCCAGGCAGCGCCAAGTTGTATGAAATGATGTTTTAAAAAGTTTCATTAGATTCTAGTTGCCCTCCATAGCCCTTGGGAAATTCAAAATAATTGGACATTAGGTAGAATTCTTTTTAGTGTTGGTGTGGTATGCCTGGAGCTTGACATAAACCTTGGGTATCAACCTTAGAATAGACAACCAAGCTATCCTACTCTCAGGGCCAAAATACTAGCTCCGTATTAGGATCACATAGCACTAGGTTTTAGAGGATGTAGTCAAGACTAGACCAACTTGGTGTTAAGATTTGAAGATGAATCTCTATACTTGTGTGTTGAGTGGTCTTCCTCTCTTTCATGGTTTGAATCTACATAGATAGATTGTTGCGATCAACAAGCTATAGTAACCTTTTTTCTCTCACTTGTTATTTTGGTGGCCATCACCCTTTCCTCATTTTTCAAGATAGATGCTTACATTATTTATAATTAGAAACCCATATCATGTTTCTCCATTCACCTTCAACTTTCAATTTTCCTCATGTAGAGTTTAAAGTTGTTGCTTTCATTCTATGTTGCAAGTTGTGAATATTGTGTTTTTGGTCAAGATGAGATTTTGTGTTGTAATCTCAATAGTTTAGTGGTTAGTATCATTGTTGTGTTGTTCTCTTCTTGCCATGATTCTTATTGTAGTGATATGCATGGATTGATGAGTTTAAGCCTTAGTTTGATTGGGATGTGGTGAACTTTCAAAATAAATGTGTGAAAGGGTTTCTAGAAATAGAGTCAAAAAACATTCACCATTCTTAGTTTGAAAAATGGGGTGGGGGAGAGTTTGAAGTTACAATCAATGTTGGGTAGGTATGAAATTGGAATGTTGATATATAGATTGGTACTAGTCCTTGTATTTATGAAACAATAAGAATACTATAACATGAAACAATGTCTTGGTAGTTGCAAAGTAGGGTGGCTCACTTTTTGCATCACAATCCAGTTTTTTGCAAAGTGGCGTGCATTTACATGCTATTAACATGACATAAAAACAATAATTTTTCAAATTTGTGCCTATACTTAGATTTTCAACTTGAAGAAAAAGACATCTATAAAAAAAAATACAACATATATACACCAAATATATAGTAATGGACTTTTGAAGTTGAAAAATATGGACCGGTTTATTATTTGTGCCTATATATATATACATGCATGTTTGTGTATGAATTTTATTTGAGATATATTATAGGGATTTAATATATAATATGTTTTAAAAAAAGAACATATGTGCAAAAAAATCGATAGAAACAATTTAACCAAAAACAATTATGGACTTTTGGATGGCCTAAAATGAACCATATTTTCATAAGTCCATATCATGATCAATTTTTGGTCGATTTCAATTTTTATTTTCTTAACATGTACATTAAAAAATAAATTAGAATGGCTATTCTTTATATGAATTTTTTAGTTCACTAACCACCATGTCCCCATTAGATTAATGATATCAAAATAGATTACCATTTTAACACTACCGTATGAACTTTTAAGGAATGGAGCATCTACTGAAAATGAACCACTTTGAAGTGCATACACCCTCAACCTTGTATCAATATTTACGAAGTAAGGACATAAAATAAAACCATATTTTTAATGAGGTTATATGAATGTTTAGATTACATATATATGTATTTCATATTAACCAAAAATTAGCCTTTAACCATATATTTTGACCAAGTTGGTATTAAAGTTTAAAACAAATCCAATACAAATACAAGGCTAATATGAAAGTTTTAAGAAAATTCAATACCACTAGTACCATTTGGTATGTTCAAAAATTGATACCTATCTGGCTCTATTGAGATGTCACACAAAATTTAGTGCAATGGAAGATGTAAATATTAATGGACAAGCTTAAAATCACATAAGCAATGAATGAGGATTGTATGGTGAAACATTAACCAATTTGGATAAACATTAATATTTGGGTTCCAAAAGAACCAGAAATTATGGCATTTTCAAAACAAGATTGCACGTGCATGGAAGTTCTTTTTGTTAAACAATCCAATGACAACCATCAAGTGTATCATGTGCCACTTGGCAGTCAAGCATCCAATAGGAAAAACATAATGAAAAATTTCAAAAACATGAAAAATTGTGTTGTTAATGAACATGGTTTTGATTTTTTAATTTAAATACTTAAAATAAAATAATAATAAAAACTTAAATGAAGTTGCAAGCTAATGGATATGTAAGAAGAGGAAGGTAATGACATCTATAGACATTATGAAGTTCTTTGGTAATCACAATCATTACAAATCCAGTGACCTTAGCCTATGAATGATTTATAAAAGATTTGTCAATTGCTAAAGGTCATATGTCAATTAATGTCAATTATTGAAAATCCATAGTTGTGATGTTGTTACAATGTAATAATGTGATGAAATATATGATTTACCAATGTGAAATCTAATGGTTTTTCTTGTGCACAATTGTAATTTCCTTCTCCTTATATTGGCATGGCCTAGGCATGTGTTATGTCAAGACTTCTCAATATGCCATGAAAATAAAAAGAGGTTGAGATGAATGAGGTGAACTTGGTTGACAATCTATAAAATGTTGTCATCAACAAAATCAATTAGAAAAGGGCAACCAAGAACAAAAATTGACTTGTAAAAAGGTTGACTTGAAACCAAGAAAACTAACTTGATGTTGATGAAAAAAAAGTTTGATTCAAAGCTTGTGTTTTTGAAAAAAAGTTGAAAGTATTGTAGAACCCTTCATCTTTGCCATTGTCAACAATATGGTAGTCTACGAGTTTCTAGGTACCAATGGGCTCCATTTGGGTAGGTTAAAAAATGTGATTACAACCCTAACTCAGTACAACCATAGTTTGTGTGATGAAAATTTTCATTATAAATAAAATCAAGGAAACTTGTTGAATATATCCAAATTTGAAAAATAATGACATCAATTTATTTCAAACAAATCAAACACTCTAGTAAATTCTCTAAGCACCTTTATTTTATGGTTTCATAATCTAATTACTTTTGTCACATGTTAGTTGTTCAATATTTCAAATTGTTTAATATGATGTAACAAAAATATTTTGTCATATTATTTGCCTCTCCAAAATTTGTTGCCCCATTGTCTCCAACATGGACTTAGTGAAATTGAATTATGTGCGTAAATGTAGAATACTAATCAGAAATATGTGGTGAAGAGTTGTAAGGATACAAAAGTGAACCTACATCATCTTTTCGTGGGGAGAACATGGGTTCAAATCCTATAAGAAAAAACCTTGCTTACAATTATGATGGTTGCTTTCAAAGCCAAGCGAAAAGAACTTTTGAATGTAACACCATAATTAAAATATGGTTTTAACAATTGAAAAATACCAACTAAATAAATCTTGTATATCTTGAAGACTATTTTATGAAATATTTTTATTTGAACAACACATTGCATGGATCACATCACTAGTAGAAAGATGTTGATATTAAATCAATAGTTTTTTAATTAAGTGTAGATATCAATTGCTAATTAATATGGAAATTTTGACAAAGTCAATAAATGTATTTACCAACTTATCATAAATGTATTTACCACTATTACATAGTTTAAAATTTTAGAACATGTATATGCATTTCATAGGTTTACTATTTTGGGTGCATGGGGGTAAAGAAAAGGGTGCATGCAAGTGTGTAAGTGTTGAAGTTGGAATGCATGCCCCCACACACCCTTTCCCATGCACCTTTTCCATGCACCTAGGCACCTTTTTTCACACACTTGAAATAACAACTCTTCTTGCCCACAATGATCTCAATATGAAGTTTCATTAAAGTCCTTGTAGCAAATAACATTAATAACATATTTTTGCTATGATTCAACTATGGTTGCAAATGTAAATCCTCTATAAATGGTTGACAAATTCACTTTGTTATTCAAGCAAGGATGTGCATAATATTTTATTGGGTTTCAATAATTTCAACCTTTTATTTTGTTGTGATTACACCAATCACCCTTCCTACCAATTGTTCTCCCATGAACCACAATTGTCAAATGTCAAATATTTCCACTCTTGCAAATTGCATCTCTACATTCCTAAAAAAATTTGTTTTAAAAGTGCCTAGGATGTTGTATGTTTTCAACTTGCCATTGTTGCTTGTCATTGAACATGAAATGAGTAAGCTTTGAGCTACATATAGACACACCAAAAATGTTTGCCATGTCCAAAAGTTTGGAGACAACTAATGTTCATTAAAATGAAATCCAAATCCAAGACCTTGTAAGATATTTTATATGATGTGTTTTTTAAACCAAGAGGTGTAAAGTTTATGCATTATGTCATGATGAAACATATTTTTAAAGTCATTTTTGAAACTTTGATTCCTCTTAGAAGATCTCCACTGGCAATAATTAAATGGCTTATACACAATACTTTGGATGAAATACAACCTTTAAATTTTGTGAAACTAAGTTTAGACTTGTAAATGTGCATAAGATCTATTGATCTCCAAAAGGGCCAAAAATGATTACCCACATGATAGTATTTCAACATTCTCTCATTCTATGTTGTGCAATATTTCATGTTTACATGCAAAGAGGGTTAAATAATTAGTATTTTGATGTGTTGAACCTTGGTAAAGACCCACAAAAGGTATGCCAAAGATTGGGCAAAAGATTGCCACATTTGAAAAACTACCAATTTCCAACCTTTGATGCAAAATACCATCTAGGCACTACATTTGGAATTTGTAATTTGGAAGATTCTAGGGTGATGCACTCCCCAAGCTTTGAAGGCTTTATATCCCTTCTAAGAGTGTATGTTAGCAAATTCACAATGGTCTTCTATGTGAATCTTTTATGAGATTGTAAACTCTATAGAAAGCTAAACATCAAAAGTAGGGTAAAATTGCCCATCAAGGAACACATACTTATCATTCAACATTTTTTAATATTCTCCTTGTTATGTAACCAAATTGAACAATTTTTGTGTCATTAGACACACAAACTAAAGAACCATAATTTTTATTTCAATGTAGAAATAAAGGAGCAACACAAAAAACACAAGAAGAAGATGAGTGATCGTTTGCTTCAAAAAATTTGAAAAAATAACTTTAGATGTTTTTCTAGTTCTAGCCCCATATCTTCCTCATTTTAAATTTGTCTTGAGTGATTTAAAACCTAAAGGGTGTGCCAACTAAAGCTTTACAAAGTTTCTTGGCGTTCAAGAGGCAAAGATGTGACAATCAAAGATTTTACATTCAAAATCCTATTTTGTTTTAATTCATCCATTACCGAACATTGAACCCCCTTACACTAAACACCCCATATCTTCCCTATTCCATTATTGTATTGAGCATATTTTGCAACATTGGAAATGTTAAGTGGAGGGCTACAACTTTTCTTTGAGATTCAAAAGCGAAGGAACAATGTGTGAAAATGTCTATCCAAAGGACTTGCACCTATTTTCAAAAATATTTTTTCAAAGTTTTGGCTTTTATTCTAAATCTAGCAATTTTCAAAGCTAGTTCCACTAGTTTTTTTTGTAACAGGTCCTAACTAGTGTGTGCGTTTAAGTGCAAATAAATGTATATATGTTGTATATACGGTGTATAAGTATAAATCATTTACACTTACATGATCATGTAAGTGTAAATGATTTATACTTATACACCATATAAAAAAATGTTATACATTTACACTTACCCATCAAATGGATTTTTTTTTTATATACATTTATATGGAACCATGTATAATTTTTTCTCTTATATAAAGGTTGTGTATATAATTCAGGGTTTTAATTTGGTTTAGGGTTAGGATTAATTTTGTAGTCGTTTAAGTTAAGGTGAGTTTTGTGGTTGTTAGTTGTTTTACAAGAGTCATGTCTCTAATCAAGAGGTCGATAGTTGAGCTCTGGTGGTGCTATCATAGTTATATAATGAGCTTCAAGTGAACAACCTCACATTCTAAACCCTGAACCTTTTATGTGCTCACACTTTCTTCTATGTGTTTATATTGTCCATGTTTCATTTGTTCCCTCCCTATTTTATTTTGTTTGTAGGGGTGAATCAAGTCTCAGCACATTAGTTGCAATGAGAAGAACGCCACCACAAGGTCAACTTTACACCATCTTTAGGTGAGTGACTTGTTCATGCACACACACACCCCTTACCCCCTATCTTCTTCTTCTTTCAAGTAGCCATCGTTGAATTTTGTGTGCTTGTGCGTCATGTATTAATGTTCCCCCCTTCTATGGAGGTCAAAGCATGAAAAGCAATTCCCTACAATAGCATATTTAGCTAGAACCAATCTTGGTATTCTTGGCAGTAAAATCAAAAGAGACTACGTGTGTTCTCTATTGTAGGGATTCTCACGAGCCTTCATTGATGTTGATTGGGTGCAAAAAACTTGGATCTCCTTGTTCTTCTCATCAAGAACTGGCCAAATTATCCAACTAGTGGGTTTGAAGAGAAAATAGGAGTTGTAGACTTGGGTGGATTTGATGAGGTTGAAGAGGACATCTTAGATGTCATAGATTTTGGGTTTCCCCATGAGGTTGACAGTCATGTAGAGGAGTGCATCCAAGATTGGGACATGTATTCGTGAATTTTATTCTATGTTGTTCATGCTACACATGGAACATAATACCTAGTTAATTTATTTTTTCTTCTAACTCTTATGCCTTTATTATCATTTTCTAATAGATAGTGGACATTGAAAGTGCATGTATATAACATTTCATATGAATGCAATTGAATTTGCATCTATTTTTTTAAGTTAAAAAAAAAATTGGGGACTTCCATGAACTTTACATGGAGTGTAAAATAAGTGTAAAAAACATGTAAATGAACCATTTACATGTTTTTTACACTTACATTGTTTAATATGGCTTGTAAAAAAAGTGTAAGTGTGATTCCTTTACACTTACACTCGCACTATTTTTACACAGCAAAAATTTATTTACACGGCCTTATACTTACACTTAGATTACTCATTTGGATTTGAACTATATACACTTATCAGGTGTATAAAAAAAAATTGAAACCCATTTACACTTTACATAGAGTGTAAATCCTGAACCATATACACACACAACACTGATCCTAACAAAAGAGTACTAGCTCAAGTCATAAAAGCATCAAATTGTGACACTGCAAACTGCAAACCATCACAACCATTTATTTATTTCTTGGCGAATTTTCACACCGTGGTAACAAAACAAAACACAATGCAAGTTGTGCAAGTTATACAAAGGTTTTAGGGAAGGAAAAAAAGAACAAAAGTTTCCATATTTGGAGGGAAAAATTCGCATGTCCCCATATTTAGACATTGAATTCCTATTGGTGGCCAAAACTAGCCAAGATTCTAAAGAAAATCTATTTTCATGTCTATCCTTTATCCAAATTTGGCTCACTCTAGTTGTGGATGATCGCTAGTCCAACCATTTGCCAAAATTGTCAAAGAACTGAAAGCCCAAACTCCCTTTTTCTGGTTCTTCGTGATAACTCAAGATTGTCGAAGCAAAAGGCTTCCACAAATGTGGGTACTCCTTCCCATTTAGAAATGTCCCCCAATATCTTCAAGAACCCAACATTTCACTTTGTAAATCCAACATATTGTCATAAAGGTCGATCTTGAAACCCCTTTAAATCATCATCATCTTCTTTAATTGGTCCTTATTCTATGCATCTAGCCTAACTACCTTTTGAGAGCTATGGCACAACAAAGATACAAGGCTTTCAACTAGCAAGTCTTGTAGATGTTCAAGCATTCATCCCTAACACAAAGAACTAGAGATTAAATCCTTCAAAAACCTCAAAACAACCAAGCCAAAAAAAAAATTATACTCCATCAAAACAAACGCATGACCCAAAACTTAACTTTTTCACCACAAAAGCTCTTCTTTATATTACACATCCCACTCCCCCAAAAGCATAACATCCAAATGCAACACAAAAATCCAATCAATTAATGTTGAATGTTACCCAAACAATGAAGAATCTAAAACCAAAATCCAAAACCTATAAACAACAAACAACATCTAAAATAAAAAATAAAGAACAGAAGTCTTGTGGCTCCCTTTAAACTTCGTGATGATTAACCGTCTTGTCTTTTGGCACTTTTTGCTTGATCGAACCTATGCAACATTTCATCCTTTAGGCCATATTTTCATCCCACCAAGAGTTTGAAAACATTTGGAGGTATGAAAGGACAATTGGATACATGGAAATTAGCTTTTTGCGAGCTTTTCCAAGAAGATGTTTCAACACCATATAAGGTTAAGCTACAATACATTTCATGATTTGATTAGTATTGTAGGTCCAATCTTGAACAAAAAGTACAAATGTGAAAAAAAAACACATCCATGTAAAAGCTAGAATAGTAGTGGCTTTTGCAAAATTAGGTAATGGAAATTCATTGCAAAATTAGAAAACATTTGAAACCACAGGTGACACCTAAATTGATTAACGACAATATCAAAGAAATGGCCTTTAGCTTTGAAAGCTTTCATGGAATTCTTTACAATTTTGGTGCCATTAATTGTATTCATATTCCAATTATTGCAACTAAGATAGATCCAAAATCTTATTATTATCAAAAATATTTATTTCACATTGACTCAAAGAATTATAGATGGAAAATGTATATTTTTGAATTAGGATTATGGGTGGGCATGTAGTATTCATGATTGGGCTTTGTTTTTAAAAAAAATTAAAAAAATTATGTGATGAAAGACAAGCTTTTGTTTTACAAATTAATAAAAAATGATGTTTATCAAATGTAACTATTGTAACCCTAACCTTGGGCTCACGATCAAGGCAAGGGCTTGCGAAGGTGCGAGCCAAGAATGAAGGTGAGTCACATTTCATACTCCCGAAAATGTGGGAAAATGTGAGGGAATCAACGTCCACACTCCCAAATGAATTCCCACTTTCAGAATTAAAGTCCTGATGGACTTCTGAATTTTCAAAGAATAATTGCAGGGGTCAAAACCCATTGGATTGAAAAGTTCCTTATATCATTGGAAAGCTCTTGAAACTTAGATGTTTAAATGGGTTCGCATGACCCATTTGGGTACTTAAAACACAAGTTATGACCAAAAAAAGGGTCGGGAATCAAGTTGACAATTTGACCCCCAACCATTAAAAGTTGAGAATCGCCTCAATTTCCTTGCGTGCAAGTGGCGTGCCACATACCTAGAAAGCTTTTGACGAGAGTTACAACTTTGCTTTAAACTTCACCTCAATCGAAGGTCTGCACAAAAAATTATAGGCTTCCAAAATCACAGGAGTCCCAATTTTGGGAACTAAAAAAGTTATGATTGAACAATGTTTAACATATCTAGCAATTATCATCATGTGTTATAATTGCTAAACAAAAGCTTTAACCAATAGGATTCCATATGGACAAACCTAGACAATTGTTAAAACAATTCATGATACACTATTTCCTATTATGTTTGCATGTGTGTTGAACCAACATCATGGATATTGGCTACTTTCAAATGTTTTTGCCACTAATATTAAGTTGTATGTCCAGCTTTCCAAGGAAAAGTTGGATTTGCAAGCAAAGATTGATGTTGTAAAAGAAATGGATTTGCACATGAAAGTGAAACAACTTGGTGTTAACATACAATTACAAGTGGCTATTGTGTTGACGCCTTTCTTAGATTTCATGGATTTTTTCAACTATCTAAAACCCACAATATGTTAGCCTTCATGTTAGATCCTCAGTTTAAGGACAAAAGCTTGGTCAAGGATTATGTTGACCATGCTTCAACCATAGAAATTGCTACAGTTTATGATACTTAGTTTTTGTTCCCAAACGTCAAAAAATTGTACCAAAAACTACATGGGTAGTCAAATGCATTGTCAAGTGTTGTGCAAGAGGTTGTGCAACATTTCTAATGTTGTTTTTGGAGTGGGAGTATCTAAGGAAAAGACTTGTTTGGAACAAGTGTTCTTTCAATAATCTACAACCCATAATGAATGCATTTGATTTTTTTGTTTGTAGTTCATAGATGTTAGTGGACACATTCCAATAACTAATTTTGTTCTTCATTCTATGTGAAAGTACAAGTGCATTGGGAATTGTTTTGCTTTTGCACATTTGATTTTGAGTTTCCGCATGAGGTTGATAGTCATCCAAGATTGGGACATGTATCCATGAATTTAATTCTATGTTATTCATGCTACCTAGTTGGTTTTTTTTTGGCCTTCAAACTCTTATGCCTTTATTATCACTTTATAATGGATAGTGGATGTTGAAAGTGCATGTATATAATCTTTCATGTGAATGCAATTGAATTCACAGACTTACATGGAGTGTAAAATAAGTGTAAAAAACAAGTAAATGAACCATTTACACTTTTTTTACACTTACATTGTTTAATATGGCATGTAAAAAAGGTGTAAGTGTGATTCATTTACACTTGCACTGTTTTTACAGTGCAAAAATTTAATTACACAGCCTTACACTTACCCTTAGATTACTCATTTGGACTTGAACTATCTACACTTACACTTATCCAGTGTATAAAAAAAATTGAAACCCATTTACACTTACGCAGAGTGTAAATCCTGAACCATATACACACACAACACTGATCCTAACAAAAGAGTACCAGCTCTAGTCACAAAAGCATCAAACTGTGACACTGCAAATTGCAAACCATCACAACCATTTATTTATTTCTTGGCAAATTTTCACACCTTGGTAACAAAACAAGATGCAGTGCAAGTTGTACAAAAGCTTTAGGGAAGGAAAAAAAGAGCAAAAGTTTCCATATTTGAAGGGAAAAACTCACATGTCCCCATATTTAGACAGTCGGTTCCTATTGGTGACCAGAACTAGCCAGGATTCTAAAGAAATTCTACTTTCTTGTCTGTCCTCTATCCAAATTTGGCTCATTCCAGTTGTGGATGATCACCAGTCCAACCACTTGTCAAAATTGAGAAAAAGAACCTGATGACAACACTGGAATGAACCCCATTTCACAAAGAAATAGATGGAATACTGTGTTATTGAAAATTAATTTGCACAGCCAACATACCAAAAACTCCCTGCACAGACAAATATTGGAAGTATCATATCAGACCCATTATTGAAACTCAGTTTGGACTGCCAACATTGGTAAGGACTCCCTGCGCAGACACATGTTGGAAATATTGTATGAGGACTGTCTCCCTCCTGGTGTATTCAGTTCACCCTGAATAGAATTGAGTCACCTAGTCATCCAGTCTTTAAGATTAGAGACATTTTAGATCCATAATCATAAAAGCCAACAGGGAAAAGAAAAGCAGAGAAGCAATTTCAACAATTACAGAATAAAGGAGAAGTTTGGACAACATTGCCAGTCAAACCCCATGTCCAGAGACATTCAATATCAACATGTATGGTCATGACCAAGTTACCATAACATCATCACTGACTTCATCAGCTCCAGGAAGTAGCTGTTGGACTTTCTCTCTTATGTTTTGTTGAAGAGGTGAGCTGGAAAGAGAAAGGAAATGACAAGGAAACCAAATAGATAGGGGAAAACAAAACAAAGAAAAACCAAAAAGGAACCAAACAAGGAAAGAAAAACAGAAAAGAGAATCACACAGAGAACATGAGGGCACAGTAAGCTCTCCATGCTGGATTAACAAGCTGTTCAAAAGAACCATAAAACCCATGATATACTTGCTTACAGAATAATACGACACCAGAATTGACACCTGTACAAGGTCCTGGCAACAGCTGTGTTGAAGTTGTAATGTCAGTGCCAACAATCCTGCTGGACGAAGGAATTTGATCTTCATACCCAACTATATCACTACGATCCACCATCATCAGTATCATGTATTCCACATTTTGGTGAAATAATAGAGAACAGCCTAAAACCCTTCATCAACAGATCTCTGTCAGCATGTGTGGCACAACTTCACCATGTCAATTGACAAACATGGTTTGCACAAAGCAACTGCCAGACTGTCCATTTTCCCCTTGTCACAGCAGCAGAAGAGTAAGAATGTTGAAATGTTGCTTTCAAATGTTTTTGAGAGGAAAGGCAACACAGTCCCCAAAATGAACCTCTGCAAGAAAAACACTTTCTAAACTTACGCCAACATTTAGCAAGATCAGACTTCTGCATCAACTTTGATATAAACTGAGAAGGCAAATAAACAAAACCAACATAAAAGTCACCCTCGTTTTCCTTCATCACACAAAAGGTCCTAATGCTGTTGCTTGAACTCTATCAGAATGTCAATTACAACAAGCTGCCTAGAAATGTTTCTCCAAAGAAAAAGATACCCTGGAGTTGGGAGCTGTGGTAGGACTCAAAGGCAGCATGTTTCTAGAGATTAAAGCATGAAATATCACAAACATTTAAACCATCTTCCATGCTGTTTTCAATTATATGACAGAGCAGAACTTACATCAGGACACCTACCAAAATTGAAAAAACTATGAACAAGAAGCACACTAGCTACTTACTTGTCCAAACAGGAAAATACTCAGAATTCACGTGCTCTGGGTGGAGGCTTGTCTCCTGCCAAGTTCACTCTTATCTGTCTCCCATCATAATCCTGTAGCAGACTACCCACCAGTGTTACGGGATGCAACCAATCACAGCTGAACTTGATGATGAACCAAACAATTTTATAGAGTGCAAATTCTGTATGATGAACATAAGAAAAGAAACAGAGTAAGAAGGAAGTTGCCTTACCGCTCCATCCAAATTCTGGATAGCATCATTCACTTCATCAGCATTTGAATAGGTTACAAAACCAAACCCACGAGACCTGCCAGTTTCTCTGTCATAGATCACCCTGGCATCCAAAACCTTTCCATAGTCACTGAACTTAGCCTGAAGACTTTCATCATCCACTGACCAAGATAGGTTGCCAACAAAAAGTTTGTTTTCGCTGACATAACCACCACCACCACCACCAAAAGGCCTATCCCGCAGAGGCCTTTCACTGGGTGGCCTTCCACCACCTCGGTTGGCCTGTGGGAAGCTAACTGTCAGAGCTCGTCCTCCCAGCACCTGCAAACAAAGCCCCACCACACAAAGCTTAGTCAAGACAAGAAAGTAACTGACATAGCACCAGTATCAGGTGACATCGAATGGGTAAGATGGTGTCAGGGAAATCAAACATGTCACTGCCTCCCCCACAGTCTGAAAATAGTGTGTACAAAACCCTATCAATGAATCCCCACTTTATCATCACTTGACATCTGGAAACACTAAATGGAGGCACTTGAACTCCGTGCTTCAGTATACAGAGAACAAAAAGTTGGCGACCTAGATGCTGACTTGGATATGCTTCCATTTAGGAAAGACTCCTGGAATGGATTGTCAAGTGAAGGATACAAAATTGAAAAGAGAATGGTTACAGTAACCTGTAATTAGGCTAACATTTTCGATAATTCAGTCTCAGCACAATGAGTTCAGGATCTCCTCCAAGGACGGAAAAATGCAGCAACAGCAAAAACTTACATATCCGTCTAACTTCTCTTTGGCAGCCGTGGCTTCCTCCTGTGATCCCATGGTCACAAAACCAAACCCACGGCTTCTGGAAGTTTCTCTGTCATAGATGACCTGGAAAATGAAAACACGTCATCAGCTACATTGGTCCCCCACAAACTGGATATCCCCTGTCCCAAGGACACCATAGCGTTCAGGAAAAGAATCGGCATTTCCATGCGCAGAAATACAAAAACACTACTACAGTAATTTACCTACCTCAACAAGTTCGACGTTGCCAAAGTCTTGGAAGATCTCTGCTAACTGCTGGCTGTCACACGTCCAGGGCAAGTTGCCTACGTACAGCTTGGGACCTTCCTCGAGCACAGGAGGCGGAGCGCTAGATTCATAGAACCTGGAGCGCTGTGGACTGTCGTAAGACGATGGAGTGCTGCTGCTGCGGTCATAGCCAGGCACCGAGCTCGGCAAGGTATTGAAATCTGGAAGCGGAGGCGAAATAGGCATATTCTGGGTCAAATAGTCGAGGTTAATATTGTAGATACTGTCTTCCAATTCCCCAGCACGGACCACAGTAGTAGAAAAATTCTTTACAGACTTTCTCAGCTGCACAATTTTGAGTCTACTAGCGAGGCCACCGAGTACTCCTCCTAGAGAAGAAGAAGACCCCCGGGAAGCATTGTTCACCAAAACGCCCTCCGAGCGGCTCGTTAGAGAGCCAATCGTCGCACTAGACACAGCCATAGTCATCCTCGATGCAGCCATAGCTACAGGAGAGAGAAGAAAAGAAAAACCCCGTCCTAAACAAACAACTACGCAAGCTCTCCAACGGAGCGCAAACGCAAGGAACACCACCAAGCGCAGGAGAGAGAGACACACACACACAGAGAAGGAGCTTCGGTTAGGGTTTTGGATATGGCTTTCCAAGCCGTCGGATCTATCACATCAACGGGTGTGATTGCGCTAGAAAAGTAAGGTGGAACGAATAGCCAGGAATTGCTGCTGTTTGGCTTTTCCGAAAGTTACTAGCGGGTTTGGTAATAATTTCGGTGAGGTAAAAGTCTCGGGAAGTGAAAATTTGTGGATAAGCAACCTAACGCGGGTGCATCTGAGCCACAGAATGGGCATGCGTTGCGGTGGTGTATGGGGGTTGGATGGTTATGTCGAATCCTAAAATAAATAAATAAATAAATAAAACAAAATAAAATAAAATTGCACATCAAATATTGCATTTGTAGTTTATGTATGCTAAAATCTAATATGTAAGCCTAATATATATATTATACATTATTTATATTTATTTATATTTATATATTTATATTTATATGGACCAACGAGTTGCAAGATTTGAAGTGTGGATAGATTATTTAGTAAGTGTGGCTTGCATTTGTTCAAGTAAGCAACTCTGACAAAATTACTTGCAAATTTTATTTTTCTTATTTCTATGAGACCAATATAGAATCACAAGTTGGTGAATTCAGAGTGTTTAGTATCTTCAGCGTTTACTTCAACTTTTTGTTGGCCTTGCCTACTACCAAGGCAAGGATATTATTGTGTCTAGATTCATTATAGAGTATAGTAGCTTAAGGGATTTTGGCCCTCTAGGTAATAATAATAATAATAGGTCTATTTTTATAGTAGGATTTATGAAAGATGATATTTTGGCTTGTGTTGAAACTTGAGATTAGTTCTAGAGTGTTATAATATCTTGAAGGAATTTTCCAATGCACCAATGCAATCCATCCTTACTCAGAACTTTGGCCAATTGTAGAGTCCACAAAGCAACCTCTCAAAACCCCCATGTATATCAAGAAATGCATTCCTGCAAACCCTCAATCCTTCAACACTGACTATGGCCTTTCATGCGCACGTCCATTCATCTTCTGTCAGACACAAACACTCACATATGGACTTCACCTTTCAATTCATTTTGATCCCTCTCCATTCCACAGTACTAAACATCCATCCACCCAAAAACTCAAAACTTTAAATTGTCTCTTCACCATCTTACACTCTTGATCATCATCAACCTCCTGACTAATAATTTAGAATTTGAAAAGCAATTCTACAAACATCGTATATCTGTAACAAATTTCTGAACCGATTTTTTTAAAACTCTTATATGGAATATTTTTCCTCCCCACATGTGAATAGACTATGCCATTTCTGACTTCTAAATCTTGGCAGTTTTGTATGTTTACATTATGAACCTTTGCAAAGTAGAGCACCTCCGTCTAGTTTCACGCTGATAATACTGCCTAACAATCTAAATTATATTCCCTTAGCAATAACATGAAGCGTGGAGGACTTGTCAAATACACGCTATTCAGACAAACAAGTCATTGACATAGATGAGAGGAACTAACATGTCATGGTGTCATAATCCTTATGGGAGGGAGGGCATTCCATTTTGTGAAACAACCTTGAGCAAGGCAGTACTGAAATGCAAGAGTTAGATCACCCATAGAGTCATCATACCAAAATTATTGGCCCAATTACGAATACAAAATAAAGAGGCATTATGAATTGAAGTATGAATAAACCAAGCACTGCTAAAAGAAAGGACACCATCAATGGAAGATGCCTCACCAGACAGCATGCAGGTTTACAACCTTTGACCAAGAACAGAAGAACAGCTGATCACCACATACTTTATCCATTCCTTTCTTCTCTCTATTATCCATAAATGCAACCAAGGTGGGAAGTAAGCCCTTACCTCCCCAATCAAACTCTCATTCCAGCATACATCTCAGGGATACAGATAAGGATCCCTGTTATGTGCAGACATCAATCCTCGACTAAAGCTGAAAACACAATTCTTTCCTGGAGTAACCCATCCAAATAATTCATAGGTTAGACATCCTATCTAGGTGATACAAGGGAAACACTAGGCTTCTTATCCCAAAAATTTCGGGCTTGAGGAACTTTGGCAGCATCTCTGAAACTTCCTATTGAGGCTCTTGTGTACTCCCATGCCCTGTTTTTGGTTTCCCGAGGGTGATGGGCCACTGAATCCTGGTTTGCAGGAGGATTCTCAGGTTCTTCAGTCAAATACTGCTCCCAAAAAACATCATTTGCACCAGGAACAACAGCTGAACTGTTGATACTAGAGCTCACCTCCTCCACCTCTGTAGAGACACCAGGGCCCCTGCCATTTAAGTCTATGGATTCAATGTTGCTATCTCTTGAGTCCCTGTTTCCAGATTGAGATGACCCATTCCCTTGCTCCAAATTTTCACCACCTGTAGAAACAGTAGATATCATTTGAGACGAGCAACTTGAAAATCAGAAGTTGGTCTGCTGACCAAATGTGACTGGGTGTCTCTTCTTCCCATTATCCTGCCTCCTATTCAGACATGCACACTTTCTACCCACCATAACAGGACGCAACGTGAATACCCATTCCCCTAATGAATTGTAAGCCCATATAATCCCAACTTGGATGGGTGACTTTCCCAGTTACCACCATAGCAGCTATCATAGGTCCCATATGGCATGATCTAGTAGTAATGTGAACACGCCACTACTTGCAAGGGAGCAAGAAATCCTAGCCATTAGACTAGTGGATTCAGGCTTCTAACAGATCAATTGTAACACCAGAGCTAGATAGAATACTTAGAATGTCAGTGCATACTACAAACTTTGCACCTCCCAGAAAAACCCAAGAGCAAACAAAAACGTCTGTCTGCATTATAGCAAAAGAATCCACTATCTTGACCTCTTTTCCAAGAATTCCATGGCCATATTACCAATTACCCAAACATGTTAAGGGCTGAATGTTTTTTAGAGGAACTTGGTCAATGTGAGACATATAAATGCACCATAAAAGTAAAACTCAAAACAACAAAGAACTAACATGAAGTGTGCAGAGATAGCAGATTCAAACATCTAGAATTCAGGCTGTAGCCCAAGCACCAACAACATGCAGGATCTCACAAATTGTCACTAAATACTATGAAATGGCCTGCAGACTCTGGAAATATTATATTCTCTCAACACCAAAACATATTGATGGTAGGAAACTAGTGTAAAGATTCTATACCTGCTAATCTTGCAATATCACTTGTTGGTGATTGTGGAAGCTGGACAATGCCTTCATTGTTCCTCAGGTCTGTCAATGCTGGATCACTTTGCAGATTCTCAGCAAGGCCTGTTGAGAGATCTGTAAGAGTTACACCTGAGTGTCGATTCAATGAGTTTCCCTCAGAACCAGCTGGTGCAGAAGTATAATCTTGTAAGAGTGAGTCAAGGTAGCTGTTGTCAATTGTAAGGGACAAATCATCTGATGGATTCAAGAGCTGCATAATGTGACCGATCACCTCCCTGTTGTTTTGGAGAGTGATGATCTGATTGTCCGTGGGTGTGGAATGGCCAACAGAATCTTCAACCTCACCCTCATCTTCCTCTTTTGGAAGCCGTCTTTTTTTTCGGGCAGATGCTGCCATACATTTGTTATTCTCATTCTGTTCCACCAGGTGGGCAAGAAATCCTGGAGTCTGCACTGCTTTAGCCAGGAATGCCATGATTTGCTGCTGTCTCTGCTCTGTTGCCTGCAAGCGCTCTCCCATCACCTGGACATGTTTCACCACAAAAAAATTCAGCCTAGCTCATTCCCAACCACAATGTGCAGAGAGACAATCCTCATAAGATTGCTGTAGCCTCATGGGCACAGACTGAGTGGAGAAGTTTAAGAGAGGACAGGAAATAGCATTGTGGTCATAGAGCTGCCCACATTGGATAGAGCAAGAGAGATTAAGAAAGGTCCAGAGGTGGGGAATAAATGATATATTGGCAACTCATTCCAAGATACTTTCATAGACTGATTAACATGGGCATCCAAACTTCCTTACAAAATTGTTCACAAAACTATCACCTTGTTGTGCATAATTGACCCAACACCCCAGCAAAGCCAGGGGTATAGGTTCAGCCCAAAAGCTTCTTCAGGCCCTGTGGCCATAGACTCACTTTTGAACCAGGGAGATGCAAGTGAGCAAGAAAAAGGAACAAAACTGCAGTTCCAAACCTCTCTCACCCAAGATGCACAATGCCCAAAGTGAAATAGCTAGCCAAAGGAAAGACACTATGAAGGCAATCCAGTTATAGAACCTGAAGCTCATGCTCTGTATTCTGTTGTTCTTGCCGCAGCCGCACTAACTCAAGCATGAGCAAACTTTTGTCTCTCTTCAACATCTCAATCTCCTTTTCAAGTCCAAGCCTCCCCACTTCCACACAAGGTCCAAGAGCGCCATCTGCAGCAGCCTGTTGTTGTTGCTGGGAATGTGCAGCTGGTTTTCTGCGATGGATTCCTCGCAGAAGCTCCCTCTGACCTCGCAGAAATCCCTCATTGGCAAACTCCCAGCGATCAGGATCCACTTTGCGAAACCCCTACATAAGAACAACGTCCCATATTTTCAAATTTTGTCTAGAGAGACCTGCTGGAAGAAACTCTATAGTTAGGACTTCAATAAGGGGCTAAACCAGTTTGGTCTAATGCTTGACAGAAGTGCTGCTGCCTTCAACAAATCAAACTCCAGCATATCAGAAAACGATCTGCAGAGTCTGAATTGACAGGGTTCCTCTTATTCACTTGAGAGGGTCAGCATTCAAGGAAGAACATCTCATCAGGCAGGTGAGCTATCAGATCAAACGTTCAAGTGAGAAGGAAAAAGAGGATTCGTCACTTACATATGTGTTCAGTTGGCGGACAAAACTTGAGAAATTGTTGTGCTTGAAGTATTTAGGCAAAAGATCTTGAGAGAATTCTGGGGGATTCCAGACAACAAAGCTATTGTTGCCTTTGCTCCAGGACACTATGGTTTCAGTGGCAGCATCATCAACCATGTCATAGGTCTTTGTAAGAAACGGCGGAGGTGTATTGCTCTGCAATCCATCCATAGGTTGCGGCCCAGCAGGGGGGGCACCACCAGCTGGAAGCAGCGGGATCTCGGAATTCATCATCACGACTTGAGCAAGAACCATCTTCTTTCGGACCTCTTCTTTCCGTCAAGTATGTTTGCACCATTCAGCTGTTATGTTTGTTTCCCGTTTGCGAGCTCCACAAGCCAAAAAAAATTGGCTCCTCTACTTAAAGATGCCACAAAAAATGACCGCAAAAACACCATATTTCATCATCTAACACCATGTTCCCTCTCCGTCTGCAATAAAAGCTCTTAAACCCCGCAAACCGTGGAACCAGGAAATCCGGGAGCGGACGCAACGGCGGTAGTAATAAGAACAACTTAACAGAAAACAAAGACGAGAAATGCCGCCATTCCGGCACAACACAGGAAAAACACAAACTGCGATACAAACAGGGGTCCGTCCGCAAACCAGTAATAGTTGCAAAACACGACGAAATTCCGACAAATAATGGAACAGGTTCAAACTCCGAACCCTGTACCAAAGAAAGTCCACAAAGGAAAGCCGACGTACAGAGACTTCTGACACAAAACTCTTGTATTCAATTCTGTCTCGCCGTGCAGTGAACGCTCCGCTCTCGACAATGCGAAGAGCAAAGACAGCGAGCGCGCGAGCAAGCGGAAGAGCAAGAACCGACAGCGAAGAGAGAGGACCCGGGATTTCAGCGGGCGTGGATCGGATTACCGGGTGGGGGAGGAGGAGGAGTAGGAGGAACGTTCGCAAGAAGTTTCTTGCTCTTCGGTTGTACGGAATTTGCTTTCGGATTCGCCACATGACATCAGCCCCCAGTTTTTTTTTTTTTTTAATTTTGTGTGATGTACCCAAAGTGGCGATGATCCATAGGAAGATTTAGCCAGGTTTGGCTAAAAGCTAAATATTAAAGTAAAATGTTTAAAAAACAACCTTATATTTTTTGGCTACCCACTTGAACCATGAATAGAAATATCTGGCGAATCTTCTTTATTTTTTTATCAAATTCCGACTTTTGAAAATCTCCAAAAGCAATTCATCTTACAACTTTTCATTTTTAATATATCTTTTTGCCTACATATAGACAGCAAAAAAAAAGGCTGGATCAAGCTAAGCCAAAATGCTATATTAAAATTTTAAAGTGCCAAAATTAAGTGATTTTTTAGAACTTCAATAGCCATAATTCGACCAATGTTTAAGAAAAATCGCCAGATATTTTCTGGGTTTAGGCCGAAATTTTTGCATTTTTTTTTCAAACTGAGTAATATCATTTTCACACATACAGATGATTTTTGTGGGAAAATTTTGACCCTCATTCGCCAGATTTCTAAAACAGGTTCCAACTTCCAAACTCATTATAGTTCCAAACTCATTATAGTTCCAAACTCAAGTGCCAAACCAGAATCTTCAAATTATATTAATTATTGGACGCATTAATGCCGAGCCTGAAGAGGTACTAAATAAAACATTCATTTTATAATCACAATTTAGTTTTGAACAGGTCAAATGAAGTAGTGCAACCAACAACAATCTTTCAAATTTAACTTATCCCTTGTCGAAATCATGTGGAAATCTAGTCAAATTTGGGGATTCTCAGGCCTCTCTCTCTCTCTCTAAGTCAACCTCGGATGTATGTATTGCTTTGCTTCGTCAATGCTCAATTTTGTTCAAGTTGTTTGAACCACCATCAGATTCTGGCATTTTTTAATTTTTTTAGTGGGTGAAATATTGTCACTTGTTGAAAATCTTTAGATTTTTTTGATTTTTTTTTTAAAGAAAATAAATTTTTGCAATCCTCGCGTTTCAAAAACAATTCAGGAAAATTGTATACAATTCAGGAAAATCTTAAGATTTTTACCTGGTGTTCAATTGCATAGCCACAACAATGTAGATGCACTAGGAGGAGCTGCAAAGCTTGAAGTGGACTCTATCATTTTGACCTTGAGGGGGGAGGCAAGGTCGGAGAGGGGGATGCACACTTTAGCGGTCAATTCACCTACACTGGCAAACCAATTGTTGAGTGTTTCAACACTTAATTTAATGGCCTGGTTTCAATTCAAGTTTTTTGGCAAAATTTCGCCGAATTTTGACCTGAAAAATATGATTTTTGACCTATACAAAAAAGGATTTTTCATGGGAAAAAAATTTACCAGAATGCCTCAGATTTCAAAGAAAAGCACATACAAATTGCCAGATTTGTATGATAAGCTCCATCTGGAGGTAGCCAAGAATATAGAACGACTCTGGTTTTTTCTATTTTCATATCTAGTATGTAGCCAAATCTGGCTAAATCATCATCATCATCCTATGGATGAGCATCATCACTTCAGCTACATCACAAAAAGTGAAAGAAAAGCCTTGTTTCAAAATATGGTTTCAATTTGTTCACATCATCATTCATTAAGTAATCCTTCAAATATTAAAATTTGAATTTTTTGAAAACATGACAATATGACATGATGAAAACCATTGTGATTATGGGCAAAATTACAATATGGATGATTTGACCACCCTAGTACCTTGAGAGCTTTGGCACTAATTATATTATTTGTAGAAATGATAAATGTTTTTAAATGTTTTTTCTCAAAGAAAAAAAAAGGCAAGTGAGAAATATTTTGCAATATTCAATTTTCAAAATGGATTATTCAGAAATAACTTGGGATCCCTATTGCTATGCACTATCAATGACAATGATATAATAAAAAAAATGAGTTCATTTTGTGAAAATTAAGTTCTAGTTGAATTTAAAATATTAAATGATGTTCTATGCAATGGAATTGAATCTGATTTGAATTCAATTACATTGAATCAAATTCTCAATTCGATTGGACTCATATTGAATTCAATTCAATTCAAATTTAATTAAAGAAAAGAAAAATACAAATTGGTGCACAATGTATTGAAAATATGATAAAACTCCCATGAATTGTGACTATCGTGTTGATAAAAAAAAACAACTCCAATATTACCATCACCACTTGAATTAATTATTTTGTAAACATGTGTTTAAACTACCCCTTTATTACAATTTAATCATATGAAAAAAAATATTAAACTATTCTAAGATGTGGTAAAAAACATAATAATTCCAATACTGCAAAAGGAATAGGTTTTGAAAAGAAATTTTCTTAATGTGGAAGCTGACCTTAGACTGTGTACACCATAGTAACTTGGCAATTGTAACATTAATTATATTATTTGTAAAAAAAATTAATTCCAAGAAAAAAATTATTAGGTGAATTAAAAAGATTTTAAAATGTTCAAAATAATATATTTTGACAAGGAATCTTCAAATTTAATTACTTTTTCAATAGACATTTGTTAAAGGGAAGATGCTAAATCAGCCAAGGTTACTATTGGCAATTGTAGGGAGTACAAAAGCATTGCATGCTTCTTTTTTTCTGATTGCATATGTGGTATTTTTTTTTTCCAAATGCCTATTTGTCCATCCATTGAATTATCATTTGCTCATAATAATTATTAATACACATTAATTGATGTTATGACCAAACCAATAATTAAATTATGAAATCCAACCATCAAGTAAATTATCAAACTTAATATGAATATTGAAGAGATGTTATTGGAACTTGAATATTATTCAACATTTTTTCCAATTCTACGGCGTGTTTATTTAATAAAGTTTTGCAAGGGTTTCATCGAATTCAAAGTCCCAACAAAGGAGTTCACTATTATTGACTTCCATAGTCCACAGTTGAATACTCTTGACCTTGAAAAATGTGGTGCCACGTGGTGAGTTTTGGACCCCGTGAGGTCATGACCCGCAAAAGGCAAGGACCCCCAAGTTCTTGTGGGATCCGCTCAACCAGCACTTGTTGGAGTCATGCCCAACATTTGACCTGGGTTTGTCGATCAAGTTGTAGATAAGTGAGTGAATGAATGAAAAGAACGAACGAATGAATGAATGAATGTTAGTATTCAAAGAATGCTAGTATTCAAAGTCCAAAGAGGCCTAGTCCCCCCACACAATTCTGGGCAAAGCAAAAGATGGTGTCTAACATAGCTAAGAATATGACAATTTGCTTTAGTGATGAGAGTGTGCCTCACATGGTGAACAAACAAAATATCATATTACCTTTATCATTTT